>Ga0066867_10000077_pt1 | contig 43102 bp, 33 predicted proteins | sample ETN01SmetaG_4_FD_65606 | JGI IMG/M metagenome (GOLD analysis project Ga0066867, IMG submission 65606) | Marine microbial and viral communities from oxygen minimum zone, Eastern Pacific Ocean - ETNP2014F12-01SV261 | ecosystem: Environmental > Aquatic > Marine > Oceanic ... | reverse complement strand
CGGGCGATATCAAAAATATCCGGGCGGACCAACGGCTCCCCTCCGCTTAACACAAGAACAGGCCTATGATTAAAATCCTGGGCAAGGGAATCAATGAATTGGCAAGTCTCTTGAAATGACAGGTCCTTGCTAGACATTTCTTTGCCAACCTCAAGGCGTCTGCAATGGACACATTCCAGATTGCATGCTGCGGTTGTTTCCCAAAACACCAGAGAAAGTTGGTTTTTATTTTTAGGCACCATTTTCAATTCCAGGTCTAACTCAAGTTCCTACCCTATCAGGGGGCTTAAAAAATTCCCCCCGAACCTAAGAATCGTATCACTTTGCTCACTTCGAGATCATCCGCGTAACTCTTAAACTTTGATAGGACAAGTCCGATTTGCCTAAAAAACTTTGCTTCAAAAATTTTCATAAGAAAAATAAACTCGAGAACACGTCGAACTAGCCAAAAGAATGGACGAACGAATTTCACAGATCTTTTTTAAATTGTTTTCTTGATGTTAGGCGTGAGAAAAACAGAAACTCTAAAATAAAAAAGGCGGGGCAGTAAAAAAAAATCGTGCTGTTTAAATTTCTTTGACAATCGATCAAATACCTTCTTATCGTTCTAATTTCTAAATTACCTTCATTTTTTTCACTTAGGTTTGAACTTCCAACCTGAATTCGACAAACTTAAAATTGTTCTAAAAGCTGATCCACTTTCGCTTTATAATCTTCTTCGGATATAAGGCCTTCCTTTTCCCACTCCTTTAGCATTTTTAATTTTTCTTTTATCGTACCCCCATAAGGAGGAAGTGTTTCATGGTGACCCCTCGGTGAATCGACACCGGACGGTTTTGGTTCCCTGATCGGGGCGGTTATCCAGTAGTCATATCGTGTCTTGAACCCCAGGGTATTTTCTGAGTAAAAATACTTTTGTTTCTTTCGAGGTTCCAGTTTCCAGTTGACTAAAATCTCTCCGCTTGTTTCTTGAGCAACAGACTGGTGGTCAACCAAGCGACCCATCCCTTTTATCCGACTAAACCGCCAGTTCAGGACATCATTTAAAACAAAAACATCTCCAGAGGTTTCACCTTGCCGCGTGCGTATTGAAAAACTGACAATTTCTCTGGGTTTGGCCGCTCCCAGTTTATCGTTAATGTACCCCGAGATCCTAGAAATGGTTTTTTTGTCAAACACACGCTCAGGGTCCTCCCACGTGTCACCCGAAACCGTGATTTTCCCTAAAAAGTGAAGACCCCACATTGCCCTTTTAATATCCATGGGACCCATCTTCATGGGATGCCCTAGCTTTTTTCCCCTTAAATGCTTATCGTCATTCTGAACACGCTGCAATATTACCTTGCCTTGGAATTCAGACCCGGCAAAAACATAGTCCCCAAAAACCCACACCGAACAACAGAGAAAAAAGACAAGCACCCTCAAATTCTGTTTTTCTTTTAACAAAGTATGGGTAAGCAGACGAACGACCGACGTGTCCCCTAGCTTAGAACTTTGCATTCAAATTAATCTGGTACCGCTGAACATCGTCTACAGTCTGCACCCAAGTACCTGCACTGGAAACACCCGCGATCATATTCTGATCGTAAACCCTGAAGTCCGCCTTAACACCACTGCCAAAGTTATAGCCGACTTGGTATCTCTGCCCTTCAAAATTCGAACTGAACGGGAAATTATCCTGGGACACCTGCCCTTGCAGGGGAACCGAATTGAGCGGGACGTAGTGATGCTTGAACTGGAAACCCCATTTTCCTTTTTTAGTGGAAGCATTGAGCACGTAGCCCGATTCATCTGGAGACCCACCCAACGTCTCATTGGCTACGCCATTCATGACCACATCCTCGCCATGCAGCCAATCGAATCCCAACTTGAGAGGCAGGCCACCGGCCTGGGCCTTGTACTGGATACTGGCTATTGTATAGGTTGCGCTTCCCCCTTGTATGTTAACGTCGTCTCCCTGGTCTGCTATGAAGAGGCTTCCCACGGCAAGGATCATTGGGCCTCTAGTATAGACCGCCTGGAGCGTAGTCCCAAAATCGTCATCGAATGCCCCGTCGTTATCACCCCATGATTCGTCAACGAGATAAGTGGCCGTCGACTGCAGGAGCAAACTCGCACCGTCGCTGAGTCCAAACTTGTACCCAACCCCGACACCTTCAGGCTGAATGTCCCCGTCCCAGAACTGTTCGTTCTGTTCCCAGAAGGAGATACCGTGTTTCCCCAGCCAAAGAAAACCACCTTTACCCCACTTCGTCTCGATATAGGCCCGGTCCAGTCCAAAGTCAGCGTTATCGGTCACTGTATCCGCAACCCCCAGAGTTTGATGCGGAGACTGAAGTGAGGTCCCAGCCATGGTCGCGAACCTCATGCCAAAGCTGATTTTATCGGTTGATTGGTGTTTGAACCCAAACCGCGCCCGCAGCCTTGCCCGGTCCCGGTCCCGGTCCGCTGCACCGGTATTAGAACGGTCTTGGTCGTCTAATTCGTACCTCACCCTGAGATCACCGAAGATGCTCAGCTTGTCGCTGATCGCAACGCCAGCCGCGGCGGGAGTGTGAACAACAACCACCCCAAAAAAAACCATCAAGAAAAACGAAGCCAACGTTGCCCCTGCTACACCGCGTGAAGCCGTGCTTTCGACCCTACGAAGATTTAGTTTCCTCATTCTATTTCTCCCCCCCCTTAGTTCATTGAATGTTAAACCCACTCTACAATCCCTCTCGTGCACTCAACACTTGTTCTTACTGACAGGATCCTCACTATTTGTCAATCAGTAATCTTGATTTTTATATTGTCCATGTAGTCCATCCCATCACAATCCGTCTTACAAAAAAGCTTCAAAGACTTTTCCCCAAATTCGCCTGCAACCCAGGTGATGGAGGCTTCTTTATTCAGGGCGGTAATTGTTTCAAACTTTTTTACAATCGCTTTTTTCTTATTCACGGGACTGCCGTCTTCCTTGCTCAGTAATTTCATATTGATGAAGTGCTCCTCCTCCACTTCGGGGTCCATCTCACCAGAATATACCAGCTTTACCTCTATTGGTGTGCCCTTGGAAACTTCGTAAACCTGCCCGTTGAGCTGGTTGCCTTCTTCGTCAAAAAAACCGTCTTCATCGTTATTGTAAACAACCAGTTTGAAAGGATCCTGTGCCGCAACCGTATCTCCGACTGGCATGAGTGCAAAGGACAGAACACAGCATGAAAGAAAAAGCAATTTTAAAGTTTTCATAATATTCACTCCCCGAAAGGGTTCCAATGATAGAAGGCGGGTCGTCTTGATCTCTCTAAAGTTTTGGACAACTGACCTCCGTACATTGATCCAATACCGCACCAAATTATTCCAGAGAAATAGGAAAACCCTTAAATTTTAGGGGAGTTTAAAGAATCCCCCTAGACCTAGGAACTGTATCAGTTTGCTACCTTCGAGAGCATCCGCATAAGTCTTAAACTTTGATAGGACAAGTCCGATTTGTCTAAAAAATTTTTCTTCTGAAATTTTACACACGCAAATAAGATCGAAAACACGTCGCACTAACCAAAAGAATGGATGAACGAATTTTTTAGATCTTTTTTAAATTGTTTTCTTGATGTTAGGTGTGAGAAAAATAGAAACTCCAAAATAAAAAAGGCGGGGCACTAAGAAAATATTTCGTAATTATTTAAATTTCTTTGACAACCGATCAAATACTTTTTTAGTTCTAATTTTTAAATTACCTTCAATTTTTTCACCAGGTTTGAACTTCCAAAGAGTAGAGTGCTTTATATCTTCACCGTCCGTCGCCGGCCTTCCATGAGTGTAAAAGTACAAGGCAAGAGATTTTCGACTCATGTGCTTTGGGCAATTCAAAGGATCTGGGTGACCATGCCAAGAGTGGTCGGAGGTGGTAAAAATGACAACACGGTTAAAGATTGGGGCAACGCGTTGATAGCATTTCGTAAGATCGTTATCCCATAGTTCAACATGACCATTGTACTCATCCTGCCAATTTTTGTTAAGATATAGTAAAAAGTTCAACCGCCTGTCTAGGTTATATTTTTTGTGCTTATTGAAATCGAGGTGCAACCCGAGTTTGCCTCCTGGAGGGATGTTGTGGAGACCAGCACCACGAAATGTAGGGTCGGAAATTAAAGCGGGAATCCCTGACAACTCTTCCAAAAACTGCAAAAAAACCTGGGAGTTCAGAGAATATAAAACATACCTCGTGAACAGGCCAATGTTTTCCTCATGCTCATTAGCAAGTTTTTTTTGATGCTTATCATGATAACCGATCCATTCTATCTCGTTAACATCCGGAAATTCCTCCAAAACCCTCTCCACAACTTCCTCGTTGAAAAAGTCGTCGAATACGATATGAGGAAATGGTTTTGCCAAGGCGTAGTCCTTCCGTACCTTGGATAAAATAGCTTTCATTTTCTCAAGAGGCAAAATTGGCGTTTCAAAGCTAAGGATGGACTGCATCGTTGATTTCAAAATTTTCTCCGTCCTAAAATTCGTCTTTACACAATTGGTTATTACCTGGAACAGACCCTCGTCGGTCTCGTTCCCAGTTTCATGCACCCCTTACACAAGATACGGGACTTAATTCTAAAAATAAGACTTAACTTCCGTATAGATAATTCCTTAAATTTAAAATAAAAAGTATTAGTGAATGTCTTATTTTTTTATAAGACAAAACCCAGCGCCAGTGGTTTTGCATTTCTCTATAGGCCAACGCAATTCATAGTGAGGATCTCACAAGTCTTGATGGAATACCTTGAATCCCGCTCGCCTTATCTGCAGAATCTAACTTGTGGCTATATAAAGAAAATACAAAGTCCCAGTGAAAAATATTAGGGAGCTTTGTTCTGCGAGCCGTTTCTTTACTGTACGTTTTTCTTATTTTCCATTATTCAACCCTATTCTCTGGCTCCATGTCTCCAAAGTAATTCAGCCACAATCCGGTGACCCTTTTTTATTGCAACTTTCAACGGAGTCTTCCCCCGTTTTGTCCGCGAGTTTACATTCGCACCCTTGGAAATCAGTAACTCAACGATAGCCAGGTGACCTCCCTTGGCTGCCCAGTACAATGGGGTGAGATGGTTTTTTATTGACAGCGCGTCCACGTCGCTCCCCTCGGCCACAAGCAGTTCAGCGATGATCTGGTTCCCCTCAAAGGCGGTAAGGTGCAACGCGGAAATCCCATCGTCGTTTCTTTCATCAATCCGTATTCCCTTATCGATAAGAAGTTTTACAATTTTTTCTCCTCCGAATACGGCCATATGCAGCAGGGTGGTTCCAAAATTATCTTTTGCGTTGATGTCGGCTCCGTTATCGAAGAGAAATTCCGCAACATCGTATTGGCCCTTGACGACCGCCCAATGCAACGCCGTCAATCCCTCTTCGTCCCGGAAGTTAATATATTCTCCCCCGGCAAGGTGATTCCTGACCGCATCAATATCGCCGCTTGCGGCGGAGTCATGGAGCGGGGCTGCCATCACCGATGCCAAGGAGAGAGCCGTTGCCAGGACCCATATTCCAAAATAGCGGACAAGTCGGGAAAGGATCATTTGTTCAAGGACACGTAAGCGTTAATAATTCAATTTTCTGAGGTCAGCTGTTCGAAAACCCTTATTGATTCCTCGGTATCCCAGTCCCGCGCGCCAAGAGCCTTGTGCAGAATAATGCCATCCTTACCCACGATAAAGGTGCTCGGGAACCCGACGGATTTGTACTTCTTCCTGGCCACCCTGCTTCCCGGGTCCAGCAGAACGGGGAATGTCAGTTTATATTTCTCCTGGTAGGGTTTAATCAGCGAAGTATCCTGATCCACGCTTATGGCAAGCATCTCAAAATCCAAATCCTTGAACTGCCGGTACAATTTTTCCATGGAAACCATTTCCGTTTTGCAGGGAACACACCAAGTGGCCCAGAAATTGATGAAAACCACCTTCCCACGGTAATCGAACAGTTTGATTTTTTCGCCCCCGAGAGACGATAGTTCAAACACCGGAGCAAAAAAATTTTTTTCAGGGTATTCCATACCCGACGATGGATCACGGGCCTTATCAAGAGCGCAACGAAAACCTCGGCGGCTGACCCGAGTGTTATGCCCCCAACTTCGACCCGCGATGCGCATACCGCTCGCATTATTTCCAAAAGAGCCGCCGCGGAGAGATCTTTTATGCCCCTTGACCGGACCTTTCGGATTCCTGCGCGGAACGTTCTGATAATAATTCTTGTCAAACCGGTCTGAAACCCACTCCCACACATTTCCTGCCATGTCGTACAATCCGTATCCGTTGGGAAGGTAAGTTCCCACTGGGGCAGTGGTCTTGTAACCATCATCAAACTGGTGAGCCTTAGCGTGGTTTCTGCAATTGACATCGCAAAAATTAGCCTTGTTGGATTCTACTTCATTGCCCCAGGGGTAAATGGTATTCACTTTTCCCCTCGCCGCTTTTTCCCATTCGGCTTCCGTCGGCAGCCGTTTTCCAACCTCCTTGCAATATTCGTTCGCCTCGTTCCAATTCACCCTCTCAACGGGAAGGTTCTCTCCCTTGTACTTTGAAGGGTTTTCCCCCATGACCCGCTCGTACTTCTCTTGTGTCACTTCGTATTTGTCCATGTAGAACGCGTCGATCCAAACCTCATGCACCGGGGCCTCGTGTCGATACCATTCCGGTTCACAACTTTTGGCGTGTTTCAGGCACTCCTGGTACCCGGTATGGGGATCCATTCCCGCGGTAAAATCACCCGCAGGGATAAGAACCATGTCATCGGTCAGTTGTGTTTTTTTCACGTGGGTCGGGTTTGGGTCCAATCGCGCGACATATTGCTCACCGGCTAGAGCAAGTTCAAGGCCCGAGAGGATCGAGGGTACCGGCAACAGGAAGGAAACAACAAAAGTAAAAGATAGAAGGTATCTTGAGTTTAATGTTGAGAAGTGTTTTCGCATTTCCAAACTCCTCGAAAACCCACCCATCAACAAGGTAAGAAAACGAAAATTAAATGGTGGGAACCAGGATTAAACCTCTTTCTCCTCAAAGTCTTCAACGTTCTCTCCCTCCTCAATGTTCTCTCCCCGGAAATATCCCATAATGCCTACTATCCCCTGCTCAACAATTTCAGCTGGAGGATCGGTCAGGGGATTATCGTACAAGGTTAGTTCATCCAATTTGGTCAGGTCTGCGATCTCCCGCGGAAGGGAGGTCAGCTTGTTACCTACCAGCTCAAGCCTTTCCAGATCGGTCAAACTTCCAATTTCGGGGGGCAGAGTCGTGATTTGGTTTTCTTCCAGATAAAGTTCTCGAAGATTAGAGAGCCTTGTCAGGTTGGGTGGGAACTCCCTAACTTGGTTGTTCCCAAAGTTAAAGACTTCCAAGTTGGAAAGACTCCCAATTTCCAAGGGTAAACCGGTGAGTTTGTTGCAACTCACGTCCAACAATTTTAAATGTTTTAGTTTTCCGATCTCACCGGGAAGGGAACTCGCCTGGTTGATACTCAGGTCGAACTCCGTCAGGCTATTGAGGTTTTCAATCTCGGACGGCAGGGTATCAAACCGGTTCTCTGCGATGGAAAGATATTGGAGGTCAGCCAACTTCCAAAACTCTCGAGGCAGAACCCAAAGCTGGTTTCCATCAAGATTAAGCTCAATTAAATTGACAAGCCCACCAATCTCCGGCGGAAGGCTCGTAAACTCGTTACGATCCAGGCTAAGCTTTCGAAGTTTGGCAAGTTTTCCGATCTCTGGCGGTAAAGTGGTTAAGTTGTTGACACCCAGATCCAGCACTTCCAAGTTGGCAAGATTACCAATCTCCGACGGCAACGTGATGAGTTCATTGCTAGAAAGTGAAAGATGTTGGAGGTTGGTGAGCTTTCCAATCTCCGGCGGCATCTGGGTGAATTCGTTAAAATCAAGATTTAGCTTTACCAGGTTTGTGAGATCCCATATTTCACGTGGCAACTCTGAAGTATCGGCCCTTGAGAGGTCAAGTTCTTTATGATTTCCTTCCAACGCTTCTTTTATGTCTTGAGCAATTTCAGATTCCATAAGTTTCTTTCGTGATCATTCCAATAACCAACTCATACCGACAGCACTCGCCCCACTAGGACAAGAATTGCAGCGCGAAAATTCCCCTTAAGTTGAATAATTGTTCCCCGCTAATTCAGTATAGCTCGAGTACACTCGGCACCTGGCCACCCGCGCTTCGATCAGAGCGTGACTCTAAGATTTCACCGCCTTTAGTTTCGAGGCAGTAAAATATTTTTTCATCTTCACATCTTCATTGGAAAAATGGGTCATGAGCCATTCCCTTAGAAAATGGACCAAGTGAGGAGTCTTGAGCTCGCATGCTCCCGATGAATCCGTATCGTATGCACTATTTTGAAAATCATCATGGATCTGTTTTATCTGTTCCATCAAGTCTGCGTGCTCTTTTTTATGTCCATTCCGCTCCGGGTAATCTATTTCAGCTTGGTATTTTTCTTCTCTCTGAAAATGTTTGTAACTGTAATCGAACAATTGAGAAACGTAGGCTGATAAAGCCTCACAGGAGACATCACAGTCCATTCCGGCCTCAATCGTATTGATAATACTGATAAGATACTTGTGGTCATTATCAACCTTTACGTTCCCAACGCTCATTTCGTCCTGCCACATGACGGTCATCTGCTTTCCCTCCATAGTAGGTTGGTTCAGACTTTTAAACTTTACTACCCGTCCAAGTGCGGGCAGCAACAAAGAGCCCGTAGACTTTCACCAACACGTTCAAAGGAACCTCCGGGAAGGTCAAGAAACAGGAACTCCCACCGGATGGACTTTATTTTTCCAGCGACGAACATCCTTCATGAATTGCTCAATTTTCATTTCCCTGTCATTTGGGAAAATGGCCCTGAGGGGCTGGGGTAACTTTTTATCCTGTGAATAAAAATAGAAGTTCTCATTCTCGATCTTGTAAACATTATGAAAAGTGCGGTACTGGGCAGACCCGCTTATGAAATCCCAGTTCGCTGTCTTCTTAACCAATCCATATAACTCCGAGCAACTGATTCCTTCATATAAATTGATCTTTCCGGCGCTACCCTTTTGCATCTCCGGCTCTTTAGAAAAATCTACTGTCCATATATCGGAAACCCCATCTATCCCGAAAACTTCCAGTTGATAACTGATCTTCCAGTGCTGCCACACCCTCGCCATCTCGCTTTGAAGCATGCTTTGGAGCATCTCCCCTTCGACAAATCGGATCACATCCTGCCTTTGCTCTTCATGCGTGGCTTTATCCTTCGCTAATGTTCTTATCGGGGAAGCTGATGCTACGGGCTTGAACTCGACAACAGATTTGTCATTTTCATCGATGCGCACAAAGTCGGAATCCTGCGGCCGAATCTCAACTCCCTGGTTGGAAATTTCTGCCACGTCGCCATGGGCAAAGGAGCTTTTCTTAACCCCGGGACAAAATTCGGACAGATCATTTAGAAACTGCTGAGGGGATATCGGAAATGAAAAGTTGTTGAGAAAACCAAACTGATCGCTGTAGCGGAATGCCGCCGATCCGGGGAGAATAAACTTAGGGCTCAGCATTTTAACCATTTGCAGAAAGGACTGGTACTCCACAAACGGAAGCTGAAGCGGTTGATGAAAAGCAAAGTTTCCCTCCAAAAGGGTCTCAAACCGAACGTGGGCCAAATCTATCTGACCGCATAATTTTTTAATGTTGTTAATCACCTCGGGTGTAACAACCGAGTCCACCTGGTTCCATATCACTACCTCACCATCATCAACAATAAAACCATTTTCGGGGGGTTCGCCCCAGGGAAGAATGGAGGGCGTGAAGGTCAGGGTGATATCTTTTATCTTATGCGGTTTGAACGGCTCTACCACCTCTATATCTGCGTAATCAAGTTCCCCCATGATTTCCAGCATGATCTCGTCCGGAGAAGCAAAAACCTTCACACCGGGGGAAAGAATTTTTGAGTTTTTGAGGTAGGCCAGGGTGCGAACATCAAAATGATCCATGTGGATATGGGAAATATTCAAAATATCCACCTGGGGGACCTTTTCAAAATCCAACACGATGCTCGGGCAAAGAACGTTGATTTCTTCCCAATGCGGATCAAACCAGACAGGATCCGTTAACATCGTACAGTTCTTGGATTGAATCAACAGGCAAGCATGACCGATGTAGGTGGTTGTAATCATTTATGTACCAAAAAAAGAAGATCCTATTTTAATTATCAAAGTTAAAATATTTATCATTGATTCCAAATTGGGACATCTCCACCAAGGCATCAACCTCTCTTCTTCTCATCAACTTGTCATTTCTGGTAACAAAACCCAATGTTTGTTTCTTAGCAATTTTTTTAAACTTTAGGCGGTCGCAGATTGCTTTCTTTTTAGAGTATTTCATTTTTCCACCTCCGCTTATGGTCCGGATAAAAAAATCGATCCGATAAAGACTCAATAACTCAATAATACATTTGGGCTTCTTCCGAAAACGGGGACAAGCTCATGGTCTGGTAGAAAACATCCAGATGTTTCCTCTGATATTCCAGATACTGCTCGAGCCCCGATATTCCTTGAATGATTAGGCTAATTTTTTTATGGTGCGGGGAATAATTGGCCGCTCGGTGCATCCGGGTCGTATCCAGCTTATAAACGGCAAGCCTTTCCAATTCATACAACCTGTCCTCCACTTCAAGGCCGGACATCCCATTTTCAGAATCGGTAATATCTATGACAAACCGATCTGCATTTTCTCCCGCAAGATCCCGGTGGTAATGCATGAAAGATTCGGGATCGGTGAAGGTTATGGACACCCTCATTATAAAAAACTTCTTGTAGTATTCCGTGAGGAACGAGTGAACGGCCCCGACTAGGCACCTTGTCAAATGCTCATCTTGCTTATTCTGGCAGGGCGGCAAAACATTGGTATGGATCGCGGTTTTCACAAACAGCTCATAATCTCCACGGTTCTGGAAGAATCGTTTGAAAATGTCATCGTAAATAATATATTTGTTGAAGTAAGGATTTTGTTCATCATCATCATCCGAAAGGACATGCGTCTTTGGCAAATCCAACCCGTTAACATAATGAATAAAGTCATCTACTCGTTTTCCATCCAGCGGAAAATCACCTACCTTTTCAACAATCCGATATTCTGAGCTCATAGCCTGCACCCATTATGTTCGTGTTCTTAATTTAACTTCTTTTCGCCAACCACCCTATTTTCACGCCAAGTCCTTTATAAAAATTCATACTCTTTAAAATTAACTAGAGAAAAAGAGCCCAACAAAAGGTTGGACTCTTTCCCCTAGCACGGCCTTTTTTTAAATCACAATCTAAAATAAAGCCGTAAAGAACCACATCATTTTACAGTTGGCTCATAACTACGCCCTCCAGCAAAGGCGTCGTAAATATAGGCCAAAACCTGCCAACGTTGCTCTTCCGACAACCACTCTTTCCACCCTTTCATCTTGGTTTTCGGAACACCCTCGGAAACACGCCATAATAGATGACCGTCCGAGTAGGAGTTCATCGTGGTCGTAACACGAAAATCACGGGCTTTCTTGGCCTTGGGTCGCCCCGAAACACCGTGGCATTTGGCGCATTTCTGCCTTTTGATGTTTCCTTTCTTGGTCTTAACATCAAACCCTTCCTGGTACAGTACTTTCCCTGCTGCAATGACATCAGGGTTACCCCACCATCCCGCTGGCATCACTTTGCCGGAGTACTCATCAGGAACAACAACATTTTTCTTAGCTTTTTTAATATAGTAATGCCCAGGGTCCTTCATTACCCACTTCTCGAAAGGTTTGTTGATAGTGTAAGGATACCCGCGTTCTCCATACTTAGCTGGCCTTGCGTCAGCATAGGGCATTGAGTCGCTGCTCATACTTTCCAAGAATGCGACTAGTGCCGCTTTTTCGCTTGTGAGCAGGCCAAGCGGCTGGATCATGGCGTTCTTGTTGGGATGCGGTCCACCGCCCTGATCGTAGAATTCCACGATCTCTTCCAAGGTGCTCATCGTTCCGTTATGCATATAAGGACCGGTGTGTTTTAGCTCCCTGAGTGACGGTGTACGGAAAGCCCCTATGTCCTTCTTCTCCTTGGTGACCATGTAGCGCCCCAAATCAGAGATGTTCTTATCCCACATAGGCACCCCGATAATCATTTGATCATAACGCAACCCGACCTGACGGGTAGGATTGGTCGACAGTTCAGGATGGTCAGGTACGCCGATGTTGTAGTACTTGCTGTCGCTTGCCAGCGCACCGTTGTGACAGCGGATACATTTACCCCGGTTCAGGAATACTTTCATGCCTTTTTTCTGTTGCGCGGTCAAAGCCGACTCGTCGCCCACCATAAATCGGTCAAAAGCATTGTGCCTTGGATCCGAGGTCAACGAACTTACAAACTTGCAGATGACCCTTTGAATCTTGCCGAAATAAATTGTCCGGTCAATGCCGAACAATTTCTGGAACCTTGAGTAATACTCCGGAATCTGACGCGTCCGTTCCTCGATATAACGTCCATCCCCATTCATGAAAAGCTGCGACGTCATATGCGTCCTGCTCGTGGTATCACACGCGTTATTCGATCCCATCCACATCTGCTCATATTGCCGGTTAGCATTGAGCAGCGACGGTGAATTTCGGTAATGCGCTGTTCCCGGGTAACCGTTCGATAGTTGCTTCCCATCGCCATAACCTTTCTCCGGCGTATGACAGGTAGCGCAGGAATCCGATGCGTCCCCCGAGTAGCGGTTATCAAAAAACAACAGCCGTCCAAGTTCTACTTCTTCCTTGTTTAACTTTTCCTGAGGGAGAGGCCCCAATGGGGAATACCCGCTCCAAATAGGCTTTGATCCGCTGCCTTCTCTTTTTTTGGTACCGCTGCCCTCGTTCACGGCGGCTGCAACCGAAGAGCTTGCTACGAACAAAACTATCAGGATGACCGCCAAGGCCCTAATCCCAATAATAAATCGTTTACTTCGCTTCATTTCCATAACCCACCACCTTCCATTCGGTTATTTTTTTTGAGTAGCCAAACCATACTTATTTTTTTTCGACACATAAGAAAATTAGAATTTATTAATCGGTCTTTCATAATGAAGTTCCTTTATCGGCCGCTACCAGAACCCGAAAAGGCGAAGCTGGCCTCTGCCACTTTGCCATCACCAATGGTGATTTCTTTCTTCTGCTCCCCAAGAATAGGGTGCCATGCCACCAACTGGTATTTCCCCGGGGGAACTCCATCAATCTTATAACTCCCATCCGTTCCCGCCAAAGTCCAATAGGAGTTGGTTGCTACCCGGAGCCAGGCATGCATAAAATCATGCTGATCGCACTGAATCTTCACGACTCGACCCTTTTTGACCCGGAGTTTCTTATTCAACTTATCTCCTTTCTCGGGCAGACCCACGTTCCACAGGGTGCGTCTGGACATACCACGCATCTCGAAGGGATGCGGGTTATGAATGACCAAATCCTCGTTAACTATCTCAATGTCTGGGGCGTTTTTCTTCCCTTTTCCCCGCTTTTCCACGACGCCCGTAAACGGTAAAAATACGCAGTCTTTGGCTGTCATCTTAGCTTCGGCTCCCTGCATGGGCTTGCCCCCGCTCACCCCTTCGATCAATATCGCGGCACCTTGCAACACACCATTTTTAACCGTGATATGGAAGAAATCCCTCTCTGCACCGCAGAATTCAGGATTTTTGGAGACCGTGAAATGTTCAGGTGGTGGGGGTGTCCCCTTGTACGAGATCTTTCCACTTACGGAACCGGCCGCGGCAAAAACGTTACCCGCCTGCGCGATCCCGACCAGAAAAACCACACTTAATAAAACAATCATTCGGTTCATAACTTTCTCCTTACGGTAGATTACTATCAAAAGTTCCTGTCCTGACTCCCACCCCGAAAAAACTGGTGGGAGCCTCTATCACTGCTACGAGAAGAGGGTTTTTTTTATGCCCAAACCTTCTCCTTGAAGGTCATGCGGTCCTTAATATTATCCGGAAGGGTGCCGATCTTTTTAATGACAGCCTTCCCGAGTTTATACCGAGGCGCGTTGGTGAGCGGATCCGCTACCGCAGACGACAGGGCATTGGATGCACCCCCGCCCGGCCAGTTAAAATACATAAAGGTCGTACCTGGCGGCACAACACTCGTCACATAAACCATCGCCGAGGCCGCTCCCTGAGTCGTTTTGATATACCCATCTTTCATGAGATTCGTAAACAGGAAGTCCTTGTGCCTGGTGCGGTAGAAACCGCCCACCTGGACGAAAACCTCATCGTTTTCAAGCGAGACCAGGTCGCCACTTTCAATTCCCCGGTCGGCGGCGTCCTTTGGACTCATTTCTATGAAATTCATCGGGTGCCGCTGCATGATGTAGGGTTTTCGCAAATCATCAAAGACCGACTGCCAGAGCGCGTTGTTGCGACCACAAGTCACCCACAACTCGCCCTTCTCCTTCTTAGGCCTAATCGCCTGGTAGTAATCGTCGAACAGGTTCCAGTCAACCTTGTGGAGAATGAGCTTCCCGGCTGGTTTGGTGAAGCTTCCCAGCCTTTTGAGCTTGACTGTGATTCCCTGACCACTCTCGATATGCGCGTGGGGATTGTGCAAGCGCTTCGTCTCTATCAACCTGTTATTGTGCAGGCGAAGCGGCAGCTGATACCCAGTCGCGGCCCGCTTGCGTAGAACATCATAGGGCTGCTTGCCGTTAAGAGAGGCCCACTTCACCAACGGTGCCAGATCCTGCCGGCTGTTACGGGTAAACCGAGCCAGTTCCTTGAAAACGTCTTCCGATGTCTTCCAGTCGTAGCCGTCAAAACCCATTTTTTTGGCGATTTGCTGGATAATCCACCAGTCAGGTTTGGCATCCCCTGGAGGATCGTAGAACTTCGAATAGATTCTAAGCACCCGCTCTCCCTGGGCACGAGTAAAGTCCACTTCACCCCAAGTTGCGGCGGGCATAACAAGATCGGCATACTGGTTACCGATCGTCCTTAAATAGATTTCGTTGTTGATCAGCACCATGTCACCGGCATCGGCACGGGCCTTCAGCTTCTGAATGACATGTTCGACATCAAATCGCTCCACCTGATGCTTACTGCCCGTGGTATGATCCTTGATGTAATCACCCAGATCCTGAGAACCCTGCATGGCTTCGATCCAGTTGGTCCCGATAACATACATGAAGCGGACGTGCCCGCTCCTAACCCAGTTGTCTACGTTCAGCGCCTTACGGCCGATCTTGCCGAACCGCTCGGGAGTTTTCGACCGGGGATAATCCGCGGCGCTCACGCCGCCCCGTTGATGCCCGCCGGCGCGACCGATGACCTGACCGTCCCGGGTTCCGGCACCGCATATGATGGCCAAGTTGCCGAACGAAATGGTGTTAAGGTAGTTATTGGACCAGTAATTGCCCTTCTCCAGCATGAAAGACGCCTTGGGACGTTTTTTCCTGCCGCCGCCAGTGAGCATCTTGCATGCATTGATAATATTTTCACGCGGAATACCGGTCATCTTCACCGCAACGTCCATCTCGGCATACTTTTCTTTCATTAACCACTTCTTCCACTTTTCAAAATCGGCACCCCATCGAGTGCTGCGCCATTGCCAAGGGGTGTTTCTGGTTCCTCGGCCCATGCCCCAGTCGATTTCCTCAGAGCTGGCAGCCCAATGGTCAATGTGCTTCTGGTCCTGCCACCCTTTTTCGATAATGTACCGGCACATGGCGTTGTGTAAAATAGCATCGGTGCCGACGTTCACTTGCAGCCATAGCCCATCGTTTTCCTCGGCCCAGGTAACGCCTGGTGACTTCCGGGGAAGTACCATGACCAGTTTCGGCCTTCCTTCCATGATGTGCTCGGTAAACAAAACCGTCTTGGTCTCATAGGGATCCGTCCCCGAGATGAAAATCACGTCTGATGCCGACCAGTCATCATAGGAGGGACCAAACGTATCTATGCCCATATCCTCAAGCCCGCTGGCATCATCTTGGGCCGAAGGTTTGTCATGGTGGGCATAAACTGGCGTCTCAATACTTTGCAGGGCCAGCTTGGTAATAGCGTAGGTGTTCTCGTAAAACTGGTAAGAAAAGGCCTTGACCCCGTAAGCCATTTCCCCGTACTTGTCAAACACGTAGCGTCCCACTTCAGCCGCGATAGTAGTGGCATCTTCCCATGAAATTGGTTGCAAGGTGTTACGCACTCTAAGCATCGGCTGTTGAAGACGATCCTTGGTAGCCCTCCAAGGGCTGTAGCATTTTTGAGCGATACCTCCACCCCTCACACTATGGTTCCCAGACCGGTTAACCCTCTCGCTGATCGCCGGAGTCACGATACAGTTGTGCGGTTCACCGTTCTTCAAAACGATCGTATGCTGGTTGGGACTGGGCCAACTACCGACCAGAGATTCTTTGCGTGGGAAATCTACCTTGAAGGCATTTTCATCTGCTTTTGGGCCACCTTCTTTCCCGACCGGCCATGTAATCGCTCGATAGGCACATCCCACGATGCAATAATCACAGGCGGTAGGGATAATCTCCGCGTCGGGAGGAGGAAGGGGCACACGGTCTTTCGGCAAATCTGTCGAGAATGTGATATTGTTTCCAGCGTTACTCATGGCTTGTTACCTCCGTCAATACCGTTAATATAGTCATTCCGTTTTCGAAACATCGGTAATCCTAAATTTGTCAAAGAAGCTGATTCTTTTTTAATCAGACTCCTAGTAAATTATCCGGGTACCCATAAATCAGCCCTAATACACCCACCGCATAGATATCATCTCCTTCTAACTCCAGCACGTACTGCGGAAGATTCTGGACTGCGGAAGCGCTGGTCATGATCCCATGTCGGGTCAAATCAAAGGAGGAAAGGTGAAACTCACAGGGCCCCAGCGTTTTACTACCAGGGTTATACTGTTCCTCCAACGGTCCGCCTTGATGGGTACAGAAGGCACTAAAGGCCACGACATCCTGACTAGGACCGATTCCACCTAGAGCTCGTTCCCCCAGTTTGATCAAGAGACCCTTCTGGCCCTCGTCATTGCCGGGATACTGGATCTTGACGGGACGATCATTTTTGAGTGCACTCAGCCGACCTACCTTGATTCGTGGATAGTGAACGGTTCGTCCGGTCACCGCCGCACTGACCATCCCTTGGCCCGCCTCTGCCTTGCCAGAAAGCATTGAACCAGGCAGGAGCATGGAAATAGCCGCAAGGCTTCCCAGTTTTCCTCCGGTCATCAGTAGCTTCCGACGAGACATACAAGGGGACTCTTGAGGAGACACTTCCTGAGTCGCATCGACTTCTTGTTTCTTTGTATTTTCGATCTTACTCATGTTCATTCTCCTTATTTTTCGAGTTATTTCTGTTTATTCCAAATATTCATCCGTTCAACGAATCACTTCTTTTTCGCAGTTGCTTTTTCCGGCAACTCAACCAACACGCCGGTTGCGGTCATGATTCCATCTGGCGGTATCCGAGGAATCTTGTAGTTCTTACCCGGCATCTCATCACTACTGAGGGCCATGAGAAAAGCCACTAGATCCCCTTGCTCGTCTTCTGTCAGGTTGAGAGGTTTCATCAGCGGGTCTTTTGTTCCAGCGAGCGCAGGACCGTTGTCCTGGTTAGGCCCGCCGCCTGAATTGTAGAAAGCGACTACTTCTTCCAAGTCGAAGAACACGCCGTTATGCATATACGGAGGAGTCCACTTGAGTTCCCTCAATTGCGCAGTCCGCCACTTGTGAATGTCATCAGGGCGATGCGTGGAAAAGTAGAGTCCCTTGTCCTCGTCCACCTCGTCGTAATTCAAAACCCCAAATGCCTTCGACCGGTATCGGATGGAAATCTGGCGGAGCGGATCTTCATCGAACGCTTCGTTCCGCGGGAGACCAATGTTATGGAAATCCTGGTTGGTCATCAGCATGCCGTCATGGCACTGGATACATCCCGCCTTGCCCTCGAAGAGTTTCATTCCCCGGACTGCCTCTTCGCTCATTGCAGTCTTGTCACCGTTCATGTAACGGTCGAAAGGAACGTCCTTGGGATCGGTGTTCAAAGTACGTTCGAATGCGGCCACGGCGCGGGCTGCGTTATCCCAGGTCGGGGGCTCGCCGAAAATCTCCTGCATCATTTTGACGTAAACCGGAACCTGTCTCATCCTGGCTTCCGCCATCTGGGCTGAAACGTTGTTCGACTCCTGTCCGAATCCGGCGGCGCCAACCTGAGCTTCAAGACTCAGTGACCGCCCGTCCCAGAAATATTTATTCAGATGTATATTGTTCAAAACAGTCTGTCCGGCTCGGAAATGCAGGGTCCCCGGATAGCCGAAGGAAAGGTCATCCGGCTGGGACCACGCGTACTCCGGCCTGTGACAGGCCGCACAGGGGGTACTGCCGTCCCCGGACAGCCGCCCGTCAAACATCAACATCGCACCAAGTTTCACTTTTTCCGGGGTGGTCACGTTATCCTTTTGCGCATTTGGGTTGATAATACCATTGGCCGGAATCGGCGGCACCGGCGCGAGCGGGCGCGGTGTTGCTGACCCTTGGGATCCTGCAAAGGCGGGCATGGCCATGGCCAGCATGATCCCCAATACCAACAAAGTTGCTCCAACTTCCTTAGTCATTTTTTCTCGCATGATTCGCTAGCTCCTATAAATTTTGACCCTGACTTTGTTTGCTTTCACTTTCAGATCTGCCGCTACATAACTTTGTATTTTGTAATTAGATTCTGCATGAACCAACTCTCCCCTTGAGTAGAAGGCTTCACCGCCTCATTTGTATCGGGCACTATTCATGATTGACAATATTCATGAACCCATTTCGTAATCGTCTGGGGAACCTTTTCGAATTCCGTCGACTTGTTAAAATAAAAGTCCGCTCCCATGTCCAAACATTTTTCCCTATACCTTAGGCTTGCATGATGAGAGAAAATTATTACCTTTGTCCTAGGGTGAAATCTTTTAATTTCCCTAATGAGCGTCTTGACTCTGTTGGCAGAGGGTAAGCCGGAGTCCATAATTATCGCGTTAGGCTGTAGTTTCCTGATCATCCCTCTGACCTCTTCCGAATTATTTGCCAACCCCACGACTTCGGTACCATCAATTTCTGCAAGCATACTTACCAACCTTCCCGACACCTCTCTCGAATCATCCAGAATAAAAACCTTCAGTCTTTTCTTCATCTAATCTCCAAAGCCAGACAAGTATTTCCGGACGCCTAATCGACATAAGAAAAACTTACACCCGAAGGCTGGATAGTAAAATCCGTTTACGTCTGTTTTGTTCATAGGATTTGCAGAATCCGGAGATAGGAGTACTCCTATGGCGCCTTAGGAGGCTCCTTTGTTTGCCAGGATGGAGAAGTTTCTAAAATAAGAGGAGCGTGGGGCGGGAACTTTAATCTATCAGATTGTTTTCTATGGCGTATCGAATCAGCTGAGCGTTGTTTTTCAATTTAAGTTTTTCTAGGATATGGGTGCGGTGGGTGCTGACGGTTTTAATGCTCAGTTGAAGTTCAGCGGCAATTTCTGATATCATCTGCCCAGATCCCATCATACTCATTACCTGATGCTCACGGTCGGATAATAAATCGTGCAGTGGTTTTTCAGAACCCATAAAGTCAAGCGCCAACTTTTGTGCTAGTTCAGGGGTTATGAATTTTTCCCCATGGAAGACTTTTTTGATGGCTTCCACTAGTTGCTCGGATGCGCTATCCTTGGTTAAAAATCCAGAGGCCCCCGCTTTTAGAAACCGGGCAGCGATCCGTTCTTCGGGGTACATGGTTAAAATCAAAACGGGTAGATCCGGTTGATCAATCCTTAATTGTTTCAGGGTCTCCATGCCGGCTAAACCAGGCATAGCCGCATCCAAGACCACCACATCAAAATGATTCTTTTTGATTTTTTCCAAAACCTCATACCCGTTTTTCGCCTCACCGCAAGCTACAATATTTTGTGTCTCGGCGAGAATCATTTTCAAACCATCACGGAGAACGGCATGATCATCTGCTAGAAGAACTTTGATTTTGTTCGAGTCAAAATTATTTTTCATGACCGACTCACTGGAATCTCAACAAGGATCGTGGTCCCATGCCCCTTGGCCCCATTGATTTTTACCCGCCCATTCCAAAGGAGAACCCGTTCACGGATTCCTAAAAGCCCAAGGGATTTGCGGGCGGAATTTTTGTCATCAGAAATGCCTTTACCGTTGTCCTGCACTTTAAGAACCAGCTCGTTCTGTTTTTTATACAGCCCTATGTCCAAAATGCTTGCCTCCGCATGACGCGCCACGTTGGTTAACGCTTCCTGAAGGATCCGGAAGACTGTAGTCGAAAGCTCCGGATCCAAGTTCAAATCAGGTAAGCTTGAAGTAACATTACACTTGGTTCCTGTGCGCTTTTGAAACTCCTGTACCTGCCATTCAATAGCCTCACTGAGACCCAGCATGTCCAGAACCTCGGGCCGCAAATGGGTTGAAATCGATTGTACACTCTTAATAGTTGTATCGAGTAAGCTTGACATCGAATGGGCCCGGTCCTGGACCGTTTTTTCTTTCTTACTTATTTTTTTGATTAACCAGGAAACATCAATTTTTAAAGCGGTCAACATTTGTCCCAGTTCATCGTGGATTTCCCGCGAAATACTGGTTCGCTCTTCCTCTCTTACATCTTGAAGGCGGTTATAAAGATCGCGCAACTCCTGTTCGGATGTTATGAGTTGTGTCTCCGCGGCTTTCCGACGAGTGATGTCCTCTTTGACCGCGAGATAATGAGAAACTATCCCATTTTTATCTTTGATAGGGGAAATGGAAGCAAGTTCCCAATAAAGTTCCGAATTCTTTTTCTTGTTATGAAATTCTCCTCGCCATGTTTTCCCGGCACTGATAGTTTCCCATAGATGCTGATACCTTTCGGAAGGTGCATCCTCGGATTTTAAAAACCGAGGGTTTTTCCCGATGACCTCTTCTTTGGTGTAACCGGTCACCCGAGTAAACTTTGGGTTTACATATTCGATTTCTCCATCAAGATTGGTAACCACAATAGAAGCCGGGCTCTGTTCTACAGCCATTGTGAGTTTTCCAACCTCTTCTTTCAGCCGATTACCTTCGGTAATATCCCGCATGCTAACGACAAGCCAGTGGTGTTGATCCAAGGTCATTTCACCCAATGATATCTCCAGTGAAAAAGCAGTACCGTTCTTCCGTCGTCCGAAAATCTCCGGTTTTAACGCTGGGTCATAAGCTTTTCCTGTTCTAAAAACTTTTATCACTTTATTATAGTCGTCATTGCTTTTTTGACAGGACTTGGGGATCAGCGAACTAATATTCCGGCCGATGATTTCGGATTCTTGGTAACCGAAAATTTTTTCTGCTGCCAAATTGAATGACTGGATAGTCCCTTCTTGATCCACTGTAGCAACTCCCTCAACAAGGTTTTCCAAAATCCCATGAAGGCGTCTTTGGCTGTCCTGAATTTTTCCAGCAAAAATAACGGCCTTTTTTCGTCCAATCTCTAAAGCGATGGACAAACCTAAAGACAAAGCAACGGTGAGTGCCAAACCTATTAACAGAGCCCAACGCGAGGTGTGATAAGTTCGGTAAGCTTCCAACAGATCAATTTCTGTGGCCAACCCGAAGCCCAACTCATCATTCCAAGTCCAAGCACCTACAACGGGCACCCCCCGGTAATCTCGATACCCGTCCAGATTGTCTCCGGTCCCACCCTTGATGGCCTGCTGGGCCATATAGGTCAACGGTTGTTTGGAGCTTAAAACTACAGGATGAGAACCTTCCAGTAAGTTCACGCCGGGATCGCGAACATCAACATTGAGAGTGCTGCGCATCCCTGGTGCAAGTATTCCAATTTCCCGCAGTTGCTTTTCAAAACGACTTTCCGTAATCATTTTTCCCGATTTATTGAAAGCATAGGTCTCCCCTTTTTCACCGAGCCTACCGAGTTTCGTAATACTACTGAAATCATTTATCGGATCGATTCTAAACGTCAACACGGCTATGATTTGACCCTGATCACGAACCGGGGCAGCCACAAACATGGTGGGTTGATCTTTGGCCATGTTCCCCAGGGCATCAGGCAGGGGAACATCTGAAGGTAAAAGCTGACTGGCAAGGACATTCCCATCAAAAACAAGCGGCAAGAAGTTTTCGTGTTCTGCAAGCAGGTTAATAGTGCCAACATTTGAGTCGCGCATAGAGGCAATGCTGGTGCCATCTGGAGCGATGACAAAAAATCCTATGTAATCCTTTTCTTCCATCACAGGATTCAGGAGTTCCCTCATCCTCGCAAGTGCCGAACTTTTTAGAAGGGCCTGGGAATTGGGCGTTACGTTTAGCTGCTCTTTAATCAATCCTTGCAACTCTGAAGACAACGACAAAGAGGTCACCTCCGTCAAACGTTTTACGACCTCATTGTGTAGAGCTTCCTGCGTAGTCTGGATAATCGATTGCAGCGCGACTTGAGTGTCCCGTCTAGACTGGGTTTTGATCTTGTCCAAGATTACCCAAGCTACGACTATGGAAAAAAAAACCATGCCAACGATCAAAAACAAGACTAAACCTCGGCTACCCTGGGTTCGGTCTTCCCGCTGTTCACCGCTTTGGACATCCGGGCTCTGATTCCGTTTGGCAATAGTTGTTATTTCCTTTCCTAGGGTACCGCTGAACAAACCCATATGCTGAACCGCCAAGTAGATGGAGCAATTTTAATTCAACAAAGCCTCAAGTAACAGATCTCCGGGAGAAGGTATTTATTCCATCGCATCAATTAAAACCATCCGTTTTTGGCTGATTTGTAAATAGGACTAAAACGGATACTTTTAAATTCGATTTTGTGAGATTTTTGCTTCATGAAAGTATTGTTGTGTTGGGACCCTCTATTATTTTTTTATTGAAGGTTTTTACCTGAGTACCTGTTTGGTTTAGCGCGAGGGAAAAATGGGAACCATCGTTTTGGTCTTTATATTTTTGACGGTTTTGTTTTTGGCCTATTCGAATGGGGCAAATGACAACTTTAAAGGTGTTGCGACATTGTATGGCAGCAACACAACAACTTACAAAAGCGCCCTGACCTGGGCAACTTTGACCACAGCTCTTGGAAGCATGGTTGCACTACATTTGGCTAGCGAGTTGATAATTGTCTTTAAAGGCAAAGGACTTGTTCCAGAGCATGTAATCCAAATGAAAATTTTTCCACTCGCTGTCGGAATAGCTGCTGCCATGACAGTCATATTAGCTACCTTTATGAACCTCCCCGTTTCAACAACCCATTCGCTTATTGGAGCACTGGCTGGGGCGGGGTGGATTGCCTCTGAAGGCGGTATTCACTGGGGAACACTTTCAAGAGCATATTTTTTCCCGATGGTAGTTGGCCCCGTACTCTCGGTTGCGCTTGCTTTCACCATTTACCCCATATTTAAAAAGTTAAGAAAAAAATTAAATGTCGAACAGGAAACGTGTTTCTGCATTGGAAAAAAAGTGCTTGCAACTGCTCCAGGTCACTCTGTGACTGGAGAAGAATTTAAAAGAAGTACCCTCGAATTCATTACAGTCCCCCAGACGGGAATAGCTAGGCAGGCTTATTGCCGCTCGTCATACTCTGGTCAGGTCGCTGGTATTTCTGCCAAAAGTCTTTTAGACAGTCTTCATTATCTAAGCAGTGGGCTAGTTTGTTTCTCAAGAGGATTAAACGATACACCAAAAATTGTGGCGCTTTTACTGATTGGATCACGGTTTGACGTAAACCTATCAATTCTCGTGGTCGGAATTTCTATGGTAATTGGTGGGATGGTTCACTCCAAGAGAATTGCAGTTACGATGGGCAGGAAGGTAACCGAAATGAATCCCGGTCAAGCATTTACTGCCAATTTGGTTACAGGAATGATGGTTTTGGGGGCCAGTAGAATTGGAGTTCCTGTCTCCACCACCCACGTTTCGTGCGGCTCTATATTTGGCATTGGGGTTGCTAATAAAAAAATTAATCTCAAGGTCTTGTCCCATATTTTACTAGCTTGGATAATCACACTGCCTCTTAGCTTTATATTTGGGCTAGTGTTAATGTCTGCTCTGAGCTAGGAAATAAAAAGCGGTTTTTCGGATCTTGACGGTGAGGCAGGTGATTGTTTTTTGGAAGTAACTAGGAACCCGTGCAAAGAGGTTTTTTGATATGGATCCGTCAAGAATTCACTATAACTACTGTGAAGCACTCACCACCACCCCGTGGCCACCCAATAACAAAGTCCTGGTAACAGGAGCAAACGGTTACGTGGGGCAACGCCTCATTCCCGAGTTGCTATATCGTGGTTACTGGGTTCGTTGCATGGTGCGAACCAAACACACCCCCTTTCTTCTCGAGCACCCTAGAATTGAAGTTGTTTATGCCGACTGCCTGGTCAAGGAACAGTTAAGGCCGGTGTTGGAAGGAATTGAGTTCGCGTACTACCTCATTCACTGCATGAGGGCTAAAAGTAGCGATTTTTCGGATCTCGACAGGAAAGCTGCGCAATGTTTCATGGATACAGCAGAAGAGGCGGGTTTGAAAAAAGTTATTTACTTGGGAGGATTGGGAGAAACCAACGTCCGCCTATCTAGGCACCTGCAAAGCCGAATTGAAGTGGGAGAGGTTTTATCAAACAGTTCCATTCCTGTCATTCGCTTGCACGCAGCAATTATAATTGGAACGGGGAGCACTTCTTATGAGTTGCTGAAGTCCCTGGTAAAGCATAATCATTGGATCCCGTTTATGGTCGAGTTTAATAACCTTTGTCAACCCATCGCTATAAGAGATGTCATCAAATATCTTGTCGGGATAATGGAGGTTCGGAGCAGTAAAAGTCGCGTGTATCAAATTGGCGGAAAGGAGGTGTTAGCTTACAAAGATATGATTACTAGTTTTGCGCGCATCTTGAATAGAAAAATTCGGCTTTTCGATGTCTTCTGGGTCCCTCTGCCGGTTTCAGTTTCATGCAGGATATACGCATTTTGGCTGCACTTATTTACCTCCGCACCAATTAACACCATATCTTTGCTGCTTGATAGTTTAAAAACCGACGTTGTGTGCCTTAACGATGACATCAGAAAAATTCTTCCATTTGAAACCATTGGGTTTGATGCGGCGATCAGGCGGGCCTTGGAAAGAGAAAAAAAATCTCAGGTATTTTCTCACTGGACCGATGTCCCTCCGCATACCATGCGCGACTTACTGCCTCTATGTGAATACGAGTCAGCAAATTTTAAAATTGAAGAATATTCGATCGAAATTCCTACGAATTCAAAAAATTTATTTCAACTAATCACCCAAGTAGGCGGAACGCACGGTTGGATGCAAGGTAATTTTCTTTGGAAAGTTCGCGGTCTGGTAGACAGACTGTTTGGGGGGGTCGGTCTCCAGAGAGGGCGCCGAGACCCCGTTTGTTTGCGAGTTGGCGATTCCCTAGATTTCTGGCGTGTAGAGAAACTGGATCCAGGCAAGGAATTACTTTTGAGAGGGGAATTAATCTCACCGGGACTATCTTGGCTACAATTTCTTTTAAATACCCGAACAAACCACTCGACTCAATTGACTCTCAAAGCCCATTTTATTCCGAAGCCCTTTTTTGGGCAGATTTACTGGTCTCTTATGTCAAAATTTCATAGCTATATTTTTAATGGCATGCTGGCCCATCTTTACCAGAGGGCCATCAACTCAAGGACTCAATTAACCTGAAAGGCATTATTCCTCCGAGCGCCCTTTCTAACTTTATGGATAGGAAAGCAGCGGTATGAAACCCTTACAAAACTCCATAACCCCCAAACTTGAAGAGATTCAAAAGGATGGGAAACTAGAAAGTCATAAAAGTCGTTTGGGGCAAATTTGGGTTTTTGTAATAGGTTCTTTTTTCTGCCTGGTTGTTTCGGTTATAGCCTGGTATACCCTAGGGCGGGTTGAAACAATAACACGGGCAGACCTATCTAGTTCCCTCAAGACCATCCTCAGGACTACCAACTCTGCCTTACAAATTTGGGAGTTTGAGCGGAAAGCCGATGCCGTAACTGGAGCTGAATCCGTCGAACTGCGGGCAAATATCAAAGAACTATTGAAAGTGCCTCGAACCCGCGATGCACTGATGAGCACCCCCGTTCGAACGAAACTCAACACTCTGCTTGCGCCCAGAATCGGTGTATACGGTTACCTGGGCTACCTTGTTATAGCACCCGATTTATCGAATATTGGGTCCTCGCAGGATACCAACCTAGGAGTAACCAATTTGCTGGCCGAGCAGGGAAATTTTCTGGAAAGAGTTTTTGAAGGGGAAACCCTTATCAGTCATCCTCTCATTTCAGATGTTCCATTGTTAAATATCTATAGCGGGAGAATTGTAGAGGGAGAACCCACTATGTTTGTGGTGACACCCGTGTTCGATGACGAAGGTGGGATTGTCGCTGCCCTAGGTTTCCGATTAGATCCAGCCATCGATTTTACCCGGATTCTTCAACTCGGGCGAACCGGGCAAACGGGTGAAACTTATGCCTTTAATTCCAAAGGTACTTTACTTTCAGAAAGCCGCTTCGATCGGGAACTACGCATGGCCGGTCTGACAAAAAACAGAGGGTTGCTTTCAATTGAAATCCGCAACCCTGGGCAAACCTTGTCTGAAGGGCTTCAACCTCAACCACCTACAAATGAACAGCCCTTCACAACCATGGCGAATACTGCAATATCGCGTCGTTCCGGGGTAAATATTGACGGTTATCGAAACTATCTTGGGGTTGAGGTGGTAAGCGCTTGGACCTGGGATCCAGGGATGCAATTGGCCTTGGCCACCGAAGTCAGTGTGGATGAAGCCTACCGGTCGTTCAATTTCGTGCGAAAACTTATCTTAAGCGCAATGGGACTGACGGGAGTTTTGGCCATCGGCATCACTTTTATGGTCAATATTGGTCGCACTCGTGCCCTCAGTTTGGTATCAGCAGTAGATGTGGGTCGTGACCGTGCACTTCAATTTGCCAAGATGGCCCAGGAAAGAGAAACGCGCATGCGTGGAGTGGTCGATAACGTGGGAGATGCGATCATAACTTTTGATGGGCAAGGTACCATCGAATCTTTTAGCCCTGTAGCTGAAAAAATATTTGGGTACTTTTCACCTGAAGTGGTAGGACAGAATATTAGCATATTGGTGCCAGAACCTGATCGCAGTGCTTACAGTAACTATCTCAGGAATTATCTGGAAGCGGGTAAAGCAATAATGATCGGGGTTGAACGTGAAGTCGAGGGAATGAAAAAAGATGGAACCGTTTTTCCTTTGGACATAACGATCAACGAAATGTGCTTCGAAGACAACAGAATATTTATAGGAACCTTACGTGATATCAGTGAACGCAAACAGGCTGAAGATAAGTTAAAACGATCTCACGAAGAGCTTCAAGTAACCCATCAGGAACTCAAGGCATCCCTGACCGAGGTCCAGAAAGCCCACAACAGCCTGGTAGCGTCAGAAAAATTGGCTGGTATTGGCGGGTTGACCTCAGGAATATGCCGCGAAGCTTTGGGTATTCTCGGTACGATCTCGGTTCAGCTTCAAAAACTAAATGGGATGCAACATAAAGATTCGAGTTGGACTCAAGCCGTACGTGTGTCGCATGAAGAGACCGCCCGCCTTGAAAAAATTATCCATTCACTCCTCAATTTCTTTAAGAAAGGTAAAGAAGAAGTGGTATCGGTTCGGATTAATGAGGAATTGGATTCCGTTCTTACCATGATGGATCACCATCTAAAATCGAAGGGGATTGAAATCAACAAGCAGTTTGATTCTACTTTACCTACCTTGCGAGTTGACCCGGAAGAAATGTCCCAAGTTTTTTTCTACATTATCGACAATGCGAGACAGGCTATGCCCGAAGGAGGAACGTTAGCAACAAGCATCAAGTATAAAAAAAAGAACGGCACTGATTACATCAGGATAAACATTACCGACAACGGAGACGGGATTAGAAAAGAAGATTTGAAACAAATTTTCAATCCTTTTTTTAGCAACAAACCTACAGGGCAAGGAACGGGCATGGGACTCTCGGTGTGCAGTCATCTGATTAAAAAAAATGGCGGCGACATCAGCGTGGAAAGTGAGAGAGGAAAAGGAACCACCTTTAGCATTGACCTACCTTGTTTAAAAACCTAAGAGTTCTGCCAACCCAACCTCTTTTTTTCCGACCTTCACATAGTCAAGAATCCTCTTGAAAAAAAATTACGTAACTTTTACAAACAAAATTTTTTTACGGTGGTAGGATTTTTTTGTTAAAGAATTTTACCTCTTAAAAGAGAGCTAAAAAACATGGTTGCTTCTTGGACGCGGACGATTGGGAAATCTAGGCAGACAAGTAAAGATAGCGCGCGTTTCTCGAACACAGAAAAACCAAAAATATTATTAATTGGGATACCCGAGGCAGACCCGAGTTATTGGACCATGAATATAGCTCAAGCCCCTCAAGGGCCAACGCTACGTAGGTCCCTATTTCTACCAGATTTTATTTGTCAAAAAATCAACTCTCACCTGAAGTATATTTACAACCCCAAGAAAAATGCTCCCTACGTGGGCATGCACCTTATAAAACAGAATTTAGAAAATGACATAAAAGGCGGGATAGATATTTCTCTTATTGATTACCCGACAGAAAAGGAAATTATGAGGATTACTAAAGAAAATTTCCTCAAGATTGTCGGGATTGGGATTGGGTGCGAAAACAAGGTATATGAAGCTAAGAAACTGGCCAAAAAAATCAGGCGTAATAGCAAAAACAAAGAAGTGTCAATCGTTTTCGGTAACTATGGGGCCACCACAGGGAAGAAACTTGGGATATTGACTGAAGCTGACGGTACAGTTTTAAAAGACAGCCCGGAAGAAATAGAAGCCAAGGAAAAACAGGGGAAGTACCCTTACACTGGTGAAGGAGTGCAGAGTATTAGGGCGTTCTTGCTTAATAATCAGGGGAAACTTGGCCTGGAATTAAAAGTAAAACCTGACGCGCCTATGGTTTCCTACCCCGTACCAGATCCAGATTTACCTCCTGACAACTTTTTTTTAAGATGGTTGGCGATAAAGATGGGGTTCTTTGGTACACCCAAGGATATGAACAAGCTGGCAGTTTCTCTCGGATGTATGAATAAGTGTTCATTTTGTAATACCGCCAAAAACTTTGGTAACAAGACCTTTCTTTATACAAAAGCCCAAGAAATGTATCAGGCCATGAAAAAACAGATCGATGCAAATGAAGCAAGAAAGGATTATGTTCCTGAAACCCTCTTTTTTCTCATGGACGAAAATTTTATGCGCCCACTGGCCAATACAGAGGAACTTTGCAGGCTGGTAGAAGAATCAGGAAAAAATATCCGTTGGGGAACTTTTGGTGACATCAGGGGTTTATTAGAATACAAAAAAAAATACCAGGGGTTTCGTGGGTTGGTGCGTGGAGGAATGCTTTCCATTTGGATCGGGTTGGAGTCAAAAGCCGATGTATTTAAAAAACGAGGTGGTGCGAGCATCGACGAGGTAGAAACAATCATCCGTGAACTTCAGGAACTTGGAATACTGGTTTTTGGTTCGTTTATACCCGGCTTGAGTATTCACACAGAAAAAGAAACAAGGGTACTAATTAACGAAGATGAAATTAAAATGAAATTAATTAAGGAGGAGAAATTAAACGAAACACAATTAAGAAAAGCCATTGACGCGGAGGTGGCAGCAAGAAAAGAGAAAGGGCAGTACGATCTTTTAAATATATGGGAAGATATTCAATGGTGGTTGAAGTTGAACACAGCTGCCAACCAGGTGATGATGCTCACCGATACTCGTTTGGTCAACCCCTTAACTAAGGAACCAGTACTTGATCTTTCGGATGAGGAGTTTGGACACACGTTCCGGCGGGATACCCACCCAAATATTTCTGGGAAGAGACTCGAAGAAATAGATAAAGAAGCTAGAAGTTTATTTTACCAGAAAAACGGCCCCGTCGCGCTGCGCACCGTGCTGACCATGTGGGACGGGTATAAAAACTTGAAAGATTCTGACAACCCTGCTGAAGTTAGAGCAACAACTTATTACTACTGGCTAATCAAACGTTCTTTTCAAGCGATTTCCTTGTCTCTAGTTTTTTTTTCCGAAACCATTTTTGAAAATTGTTCCGGATCGTTTCTAAACCGCCTAGCTCAATTTCTTGATGATTTTGAAAAATCAACGCCTCCAAAAAATGATCTTAGTGATGAATATCAACGAGTGTTCAATAAAGATGAGCGCGTGGTATCCAAAACTGCCAAGTGGTGTGCAGCTCGTCTACGAACCCATTTTATCGGGAAGCATTTGCATAAGGATTTAGGTGAAATGGACCTAGTTTATTTGCCGGATTCCTCACCCACTGTTCCAAACGAAGCGTAGGCCCAACCGCCCATTTTTACGCAATCAACCTCTGATTTCAGATTGATTCGAAGACCAGGTTCTTGTCCTTTATAAATCATTTCCTGTAAAGCTATTTTGCAGATCTCCCCTCTAAAAAATCCAGGATACTCTTAAAGAAAAAAACCACCTCATACCGTGGGACTTAACTCAATACCAAGGCACAAAAAGTTTATTCATCGGTTTTTGTCCGATTTAAAAATAGGATCAAATCCGATACCTATAAATTCAAATAAATGAAATATTGGCTAGAGGTAGGTGATCTTTAATCAACAGCGTACTCAGGTTGTTTGTTGAGGAACATTGTTGAAAGAGGCAATTGAAACATAACTTGTTCGCTGTTGTGCAAGTAATGAAACCCAACGACTTTTCTTCTGAGTTGCTGGTTTCTTCTTTCTCTGCCGAGGTATTAAGTCATGCTTATTTCAAATCTCAGCCACGATATTATCAAGTTGATCTTGTTCACGGTTTCCTTTGTTTTTCAATCTACACAGTTATGAAAACAGGGTATTAATTCGTTCGATCTATGAAAAATAAAAAAAAGAAAAGAAAGCGGCAAATTGAAGTCTTTGTCTCCATGTGCCGGATATGTTTTGACGCAATAGATTTGGTGAATAGCCTTGCCGGTCCAGACGACGAGGTAACGATTTTAGATGTGGAAAAATCGGTAATTGCCGACAGGGCAAAGGAACTAGATATTCTCTCTGTTCCCTGTGTGGTGATTGATGGCGAGGTTGCTGGTTGTTGTCAAAAGGGTTTCCCCTACGAATGGGAACCACTAAAAGCTGCTGGTCTGGGGCAACCCTTATCCAAAATTGGAAATAAGCATGACTTAATACCTCGGCAGATAAAGAAGCAACAAGAGGTGAAAGGACCAAGGTGTGACTGAGATTGTTTCGAAATTCGTTAAACCTGATGTTCCACAGCAATCTGAGTTTGGGCATTTATAAATGCACTGGTTGGACTTGCCCTCCCTCCAGTAGCAAGGCCCTGCTGTTCCTTGTTGGTAACGGGCTTTAAGAATAGGCAGTCATGGAACAAACCAGCGGAGAACAGACAAGCAGGTTCCCAACCCAACTTTACTATCGCGGCAAAACAAATATGTATCGTTTGCATGAGGTATTCTGCCGGGTTGCAACTATCGTTAGAGAACGCATCAATGCAGAGCGCCATGTTGACATCCCCATTACCTCTGGGTTATGGGGGGGAGGATACCTGGTATGTAATCCACAGGGGGAAGTTTTATCAAGAGTCATTCGCTTTTACTCTATTGTCAACCTGCCGCAAAACAGTCTCCTTGATGAACCGAAAAATTTTGAATACCTGATGAAAATTTATTGCCAGACATGTCGAGATGTCTTTAGGGTTTATTACTTGGAGTTTGAAAAACCGCAGTGGGGTGAACGCATCCCATACACAAATAAAATTAGGCCCAGCATAAGTATGCAAATGTGGGAGCGAGATACAGAGGTACAGTTCATGCGAGCGTTCTTTGTTTGGAATACAGCCACATGGGAAGAGTCTCTCATTTTTGATACTCTCCGCAATATCAAGCAACTCAAGGAACTACTTGATGTTAGCCGATGGCCTACTAATAAGGCAAAAGAAGAACTCAGGTTTGCTTTGCAGGATATTCTCATCGTTTACCACACTCTACATAATGCATTAACCCCGGATTTTCTAGAGCATGCCCGACCTTACATGCAGGAGCTACTCGGCCACTTTTTAGAAGGATTGCATGATCGTGACCTGGTTAACGATCTTTTTTACCGAGCTTACAGTAATTTGTATGTTTACGGATTTGAAGAAGCCTTGGACGTTCACTACAAACAACACGACCTAGATATTCGCAGAGTGGAAGACTGGCCGGTAGAAAAGATAAATTGGGTTCCTGAGGAGCTTAAAGAAAAACTTATTCACCCTCTTCGGCAAACTTTTTTAAGATTTAAAAATAACCTGGAGGGAGAAAATCTAGGACAAAACTGTTCATACCTTTCACTATACAGTTAAAAAAACAGGTGTCACATGCTTGAAAAAGATGAACTGATTTCAACACTAACCCACCCTGGAAACGTTCGTTTCCATGCAAACAAGAATGAAGTATTGACCATCTTGAAGGAGGCAAAAAACTTAAAAAAAATATCCATAGGTGATATTGAAACCTGGTTTCTCGATAACAAACCAACTATCGCCAACACCAGAATTAGAAGGTACTCCACGGGGCATTTCGTTTTTTATAACTCAGAAGGAAAGCGTTTTTTGTTTGCTGATCCCGAAGGACACCCTTTGCATGAATGTGAATGGAAAACAAACGCGAAAGTCAAGGGAGCTGAGTTGACTTCGGTTCGAATGCAACTGGATTGTAAACAATGGGTCGGCATCAAACCAAATGCAAATACCTTCTCCGTTGTTGTAAACCTCAAGGAGGACCCACGATCATTAGAGATGTCATTGGATGACCTGAGAAAAAAAGCGGCTAGAGCGTGGGACATCCCCATATCCGAAATTGAGCATTTTTATAAAGACGAAAATTTTATTCGCCATGGTGCCAATACCTACGAAATTCGCCTAACCAAAGACGCCCTGTATTTATTGGTTAACGAAACCTTTGACCAAACGATCTTTGTCAGCAATATGCCCAAGACAAACTGGGAGGCACTTGACATTATCACAGTGGTAGAACTGTTCCAGTCGGTACCCCCTGGCGCGGGTGGAGCTGCTTTCGAATTTTTATGGGGGTTACGCGAGGATCAGGCGCGGGAAAAACAGCCAGAGCCTTTGCGGTTTAGAGGATTACCGGTTTATCCTTCTGAAAAAGCATTCCAAATATTCTCCGCTTTCTTTTCCCCCACCGCACCCGGGGGCGAAGACGTCATGGACGTGTTCATGGACTTTCACCGTTCTCACCAGATCAGTTGGAATCTCAGAGCCAATCCTCCATGGAGATATTTCTCAGATGAACATTCAGTCTGCCTGACAGTGCAAGATAATTTTCTATACAAGGTAACATCGGTAGACGACTCAACGGCCTTGCCTTTTACTAACTGCTCACGAGGAGCAAAGGATTCCTGTCAAAGGCAAGCCCATGTCTCAAAAGACTCCATAGTCCTTCTTGATAGTGAAGAGGTTGTGAAAACAATTCCTCTTCTATCGCAGTGGCAAATTTCTCCTCAAAATGCTGATATCCCAAAACAGCCTGCTCAGCCTTTCGGTTGGCGAAAATTTTTCAAATACTCTCTTCCTAAAGTAGATCCAGCAAAGGCAGCTTTGGCGGTTCCATTCTATCCTGAAGGTGCAAAGAAAATTGAGGAACGATCTCTTCAGCCAATGGTTGTAGATCAAATATTTCTTTACATGGAAATGTTTCAGGGTATGCCAGGTCGATTAGAAAAAACAGATCGTGTGCTTGTCCACAATTTTGATGCCGCGATTGCCGGTTGTATTGATTGTAAGCGCAAACGAACCTACAAAGTGCTGTTCAATAGCCCGGAGTTTGCTCAGAGAAACGCGCATTTTTTGTGGGATTACGCGGTATCGAAGGGCCAGCTAAATAATTTGCGAGAGGTTTTTTTTCTGCAAGAAAAAGAATATGCCGAGTCAGTTTACAAAGAGGAATATGAAATGATTTTTCGATGGATTCCGTTCGAGTCTTATCACGATCCGATCACCTGCGAGAACATCTTAAACTCCGTATGCCATGCCATGGCCTCCAACGCACTTTTATTCATAGTGGGGCCAAGCAGAATATCCAACTCGTTCAAGAACCATTCTTTGCAAAATATTTTTAGCGACCCGGTGAAAGACATGCCTTTTTTTATGCAGCATAAAAAGATGTACCCAGAGACACAAGTTAACTCGGAGGTGTCAGTTTTTTTAGCTCAAAAAACAACCCAAAAGAGTTCTATAAAAGCTCAAAAGCCACATACCCAAGTATCATGGAGAACCGTCAAAGGAAAGGTATTAAGCACTGCATAAGCCCATAGATGCTTTGATGAAGAAAAATTTGCAGAGCTGGAATTTTTTTTTGGTAATAAAAATGATGAAAACGCAAAACATCACACCCCTGCATGTCTTGGAAATTTTCCTAATGAAGGAGGCCGATGAAAAGTGTTTTTATATCACTCTGGCAAAGCATGTCTCAGATCCAGAAGTTCGGAGTTTTTTAAACTTAATGGCCTATGAATCGACCCAACATGAGGTGGATATAAAAAAGCTTCTTGGAACTAATGAGGTAAAACGTGGGTACAGGACAAATACAACCGCACCCAGTAGCTTCATAAAAGAACATTTCCAAACCGATATTTTTCCTACAGGCAATGATATTCCCGAAATTGCTCCAGAGTTTGAGGGGACACGAGAGCTATTAGATTTTTCTCTTGAAACAGAACTGGTTACCGCAGAGTTTTATAAATTACTTAGCGAACATTGTGAAAAAATATCGGCCAAGCAGGCCCTACTCCTGCTCGAAAAAACAGAGCTTGAGCGCGCAGAAAAAATAAAATCCTTTGAAAGAAGTGTTTCTGAAAAAAGTGCCCACATAAATGAAGCCAGCTACTTATAACTATGACGTTGTAATCATCGGAGCAGGAATAGTTGGGTTTAGTATTGCCTTTCGGCTGAAGCAGACTGACCCTGATCTCAAAATCGCTGTAGTGGGTAATAGCAGGAACCCGTTAATGGCTTCCAGAGCTGCGGCCGGAATGTTATCCCCTTACTGTGAGTGTGAACAAGATGACCGTTTCTTTTTTTTCTGTCGAGAGTCCCTTCAGAAATATCCCAAGTTTATTGAAGAGTTAGAATCCGTCAGCGGACTTAACGTTCATTTTTCAATGGCCGGGGCGATTATGCCTCAGAGTTCGGTGGAAAATGAGTGGGAAAATCGTCTTCGTTTTTTTAAAGACGCCCAGGCAACTTACGAGGTGTGGTCTAGAAGGCAGATACATGAAAAACTTCCCTATATATCTAGTGAGTGCGGGGATGTGGTTTGGATAAAGGAAGGGGTCGTCAATAGCAGGCAACTCCACGATGCTTTAATGAGCGCTGCATCACTGCTTGGTGTTGAGATTATCGATCATGAGGTAACAGGGTTTTTGCGTGCCAACGGCTCTATCGACGACGCTCTAACCGATATCGGACTGGTTAGTGGGAAAAAATTTGTCCTGGCAGGCGGTGGCTGGAGCAAACATTTAGGATTGGGAATTGGTATTGCCATCCCTATCAAACCGATTAAAGGCCAGATGTGTCGTTTGCAAGTCGAAGAAGATCGACTCGGATATACCGTACACGGATTTCTTACATACATCGTTCCTTGGGGAGATGAATACGGATTTATCGTGGGATCCACCATGGAAGACTGTGGGTTTGATTCCAAGGTATATGACAGCACCATTGATAATTTAATCGACAATGCGTCTGCAATCTTGCCTTGCCTACACGATGCCCCTCTAGTTGAAAAGTGGACAGGATTTCGCCCAACCACCGAAGATGAGATGCCCATAATGGGGGCGAGCGTGCGCTACGAAAATTTATACTATTCCACCGGGCATCATCGCAATGGAATACTGCAAACACCTAACCAAGCTGACTATATGACCAAAATCATCCAGGGAAAACTCAAAAACGAAATACAAGAGTTTTCACCCACAAGGTATGGACTTTGAAAAAGTAGTTAATTTTAACCAAGCAAAGAATTAAAAAAATATGTTTAAAAAAATTTATTTACCGTTAGACAATTCAGATTATTCCAACGCCTGCATTGATATCGGCCTAGACTTGGCCCAAAAACTTGGATCCCAAATTGTTGCAAGCCATGTCTACGCGGCCAAAATGCATGACACTCGTTTTCGCCAAATGGAAAGCGGACTCCCTGAGGAGTACCAGGATGAAAAGGAACTCGAAAAACAACGGAATATTCATGATGCATTGATCACCAAAGGGATGGAGGTAATCACAGAATCTTATTTGGACGTACCTAAATTCAAGTGCAAAGCAAAGGGAATCCCGTTCACTGGGAAAGCCCTAGAGGGTAAGAATTGGGTCGAATTGGTAAAGGACATTAATGAAACTGACTACGATTTGGTCATCATGGGAATCATGGGGCTGGGGTCCGTCCGGGAAAGCCAGATCGGCACGGTAACTAACAGGTTAATTCGCCGTATCCAAACGGACACCTTATTGGTGAAACATGTTCCCGAACTGCATGCGGAAGAAAAGTCGTCCAGTGGGAAAATTGTCGTTGCCGTTGATGGAAGTGGACACTCTTTTGGAGGTCTTAAAACAGGAATTGAACTAGCCAAACTATGGAATCGGCCCCTAGAGATTATTTCCTCCTTTGATCCGTATTTTCACTACGCCATGTTCAACAGCCTCGCCGGTGTTCTTTCCAAGGAAGCCAGCAAGGTATTCAAACTGGAACAACAAGAAAAACTACACGAAGAAATTATCGATAAAGGACTGGCAAAAATTTATCAGGCTCACCTTGAAGTTTCCAAGAAGGTTGCTGAAGAGGAGGGTATGAATTGTACGGTACGCTTGTTGGATGGCAAAGTTTTTGAAAAAATCCTGCAATATACCCGCGAAGAGAATCCTTTCCTACTGATTATGGGCCGGATAGGGGTCCATGGTGTCCCGGAAATGGATATCGGGGGTAATACCGAAAATCTGGTCAGGTTAGTGCCCTGCAACGTCTATTTATCCAGCAGAGTGTTTAAACCTAAGATCGATACGATCGCAGAGGAAAGTATTGAATGGACTGCCGAAGCCAAGGAGCGGCTGGGGAAAATACCCGGCTTCGTTCGACCCATGGCAACGTCGGCTATTTTGCGCTACGCCATGGAAAGGGGATACAGCATGATTACATCCGGCTTGATCACCGAGGCTTGTGAGAACATCCTGCCAGCAGGTTCCATGGAAGCCATGGGCTCAATCGGCCAGGACTTAAAAGAAAAGGCAAGGATGGAAAACCGCTCGGACCCTTACGCTTCTCCTGATCCAGGTATGCTGAAAGAGAAAATGATGGCTGCTCATGCAAAAAAATCCAGATCGACAATCAAATTAAAATGCACCGGGTGTGGCACCGTAATGGGAGAAGGAGTCATTAAGTGTAGTGTATGCAATGCTTCCTCTGAAAAGTTATTGCCCGTAATGAGGAAAGAAACTTCAGTAAACTACGAAGAAGAGGGAGAAGTCTCCGTGGTGATATCTTTTGATTCGAAGAGTTTCAAATGGACTCGTGAGGCTCTAAATCGCCTGGAAAGTTTCCCAAAAGGGCACTCCCGAGAAAAAGCCCGAGCCAGAGTGGAGAAAAATGCCCGGTTACGTGACATCTCCATCATCACGCTGGATTACTTGGATGAAGTTTTAAACCTTGGTGAATTGCCTTCGGATCGGTAAAACAAAATCCATCTTTAAACTGGTCCGTGATGGTTACTTTTAATATGAATACCAGAATTATTCAATCCGTGTGGAGAAGGTTCGCTAGTAAAGGGTTATCCTCCTTAACCTTTGCGGCAAAGCCATCAGAGCAAAACGCGCGAGCCTTCTTCTGTCTCCTATTAAAAAAAATGTGCGTCTTGAGCTCAAAATAGCCACCTCCAACAACACAAAAAAATGAACCCCGTAAAACAACTCATCCGAAAAACAGTGACAACCACAGAGCGCGCACGGTTATTGAATATTTATCTCATGCGTTTACAAAACTTCAAACTCAAACATAAAGTGGTGAGGAAGCAACCATGAACACACACCAGCAAACTACTAAAGACGGGAGATGGGATACTTCAAACTTAGATCTGGAAAGAGTGTTTTTTAAGTTTTCTCCTGCAGCAGAAGAACAGTTTAAATATTTTATTCAGAATATGGGTGAGTTTAACCAAATAACAGATCTTAATATCTCAAAATTAGATCTCCCTCAATTCTTGAATGAACTGGAATTATGTCGGGAGGAAATTGAGAATGGACAACGGTTTATTATCCTGCAACCGATCGAAGGGCTTCGTTACAATGAGATTCAAATACAATGCTGGATAGTTTCAATTTTACTGGGATTCCCATTAAATCAAGACCAATATGGCACGCGTCTCATTCATATTTATGACCGTGATAGAACTAAGCGAATCAAAGATGGTGCGCGCTACCACCAGACGCATGAAAACGGGGCGGTTCATACGGATAATGTCAATACTCCGTTACCCTGGCACTATCTGATGGTAGGTTGTGTTTCCCCAGCCATGATTGGCGGTGAAAACATAATTGTAAGTGCACTTTCTGTGCATGACTTCCTTGAGAAAAAAGCTCCTGACCAACTAGCTGTTTTGAGAGAGAATTTTTGGTGGGAATGCCGGGGTATCTCTGACCAATTATACCAGGCGCCAATCATTACCTACAATAGCGCGGGAGAACCTCTGTTTCGATACTTAAGAACCTACTTGGAATTTGCGCATGTGAAGGCTAAGCAACCCTTAACAGATAAACAAATACAAGCCTTAGACGCCTTGGATGCCGCGTTGAACATGTCGGATTTTCAAATAAAACATAGACTAAAAAAAGGTCAAATATTAGTGGCCTATGATAGTCAGATTTTTCATGACCGGGAATGTTTTATGGATTATCCAGGGTCAATCTCAGTGGAAGAAAAGCAAGCCGGAGAAAGTGGAATTCTTCGGCGCTCCTTAGAAAGAACCTGGATAAAAAAGAAATAAAAGCGATCCTTTTCATTTTTTCTTATATACTTCGGTTTGTGGGTAAAAGGTATACCACGCAAACCAGAAACCAACGACTGAGGGTAGTTCCTTCCCCTCTTCGTTGCGGATGACTGCGGTTGTAGACGACTTGTCGTAATGGACCGTAACAGGAATCCCTCCCACAATATCCCTCACCGAACCCCCAGTCTTTTCAAGTTCCGAAAATGGATAGGCCTTAATCGCGTCCTCAGCGAGCTTGATGCCTACAATCTTTTCCTTGGGGTGAAACTTTGTGCTGACGTTATTAATATCAAACATCAAGTGCCGACTTTTTCCATAACCCACATAAGGATTACGGTTATAGTTGCGGCTGTATCCAGTTTTGTCAGACAACACCCAAGTCTTGGGGTGTTTTCGTTTCCACTCTTTCCAATTCGTTTGAGTTGAAGGGAGTAGCTTCAGCCACATTCCGGTGAGAGGGCCGGTCACTGCTTTTGACTTGATTTGGGACCACAAGCTTTGAGTCTGGTGGTCGTACAACAGCATATCGTTTTGGTAAAGAAGCCCTGACACACCGAAGGTTAATTTTTTGTTTTCATTGCAGGCATCAAGCGAGGCAAGAACGTCTTTTCGATCGCTACGCGCTATCCCACCTGAGCATCCAGTTATCACAGACTCAAACACCATCCCTGTGCCGCACAGAGGACAGAAGGTAACAACGATGGGGTGTCCGGCAACGTTGTCGTTCACGATTTCGTGCCAGTTAAGAATCTTGATCGGATAAGCTCTGGCCTGTCCCCCGAGAACAAAACCGAGAACCCGGTCGCGGTTTTTGAGAAAACCGGCATTAGCTTCTACAACGGGTACGAATTTAGGTCGCATAATGGCAGGAATACCGTCTTTGCCTGGCCCACCATCGCGGATATCTGAAAGAGGTATGCTGTGACTCGAAAAATCAAATCCCGAGAGAGTCACTACCATAACCCCCCACGCAACTCCTTTCACGAAGGTATCTTTGAAGTTCATTAACAACACCTTTAGTCAATTGGTTCTGGTTTAGGAATTTGACAAAAACCCTGCGGTGGCACCGATAGGGCACTATTGAATTTACTCGACATATTTTGAAAACCGATTAATCCCGTGAGCTCCACAATTGTTTCGTCATCAAAGTATTCCTTCATTTTCGTGATCGTCTCTTCGTCCACTCTGGTATGAGAGCAGGTCATTTCTTCAGCGTACGAAAGGGCGACTCGTTCTTTTTCATCAAAAAGAGGACTTTCGCGCCAGCTATTTAAAGCTTCCACTTTTTCTAAAGTAATTCCAAGTTTTATGAGAGTGGCTGAATTGATGTCCACACAAAAAGCACAGGAATTAATTTGAGATACCCTTACCGTGATAAGAGAACGAAAAGCCGGGCTAAGAGGCGAACCTCTTCGGTTAAAAACCCCATAAAGAAGCGCTATTGCCATAAAAACCTTGGGCACTAAACCCCAAACAAGACTTGAATCCAAAACAGCGCCGTACTTTCGTCTTTGGTTCCAAAAAAATGGACGAAAATACCACGGGTATTTATTGAGTGGTTTTATATCAATATGCATAACATAGATCCTCCAAAGTTTTGGCTTCTGAAGGCGATGAAGCACAGACCACCGCTGACCTGGTGTTTAATATTCCGTGTACCAACATTACAGTTGGCAAGCCAGCAAAGAAAACTTGATCAGGCAAGCAGGATCAAGCTCGGCCAGAATATTCTACTCAGATATTTAAGTACAAAAATATCTTATCAACACAGCGCTTTGTAAGCTGAGCAACAGGTTTAAAATCAGCACAAAGAGCACTAACTCAAATGGCTTCACAAACTCTAACAACAAACACATTAGCCGTAGGGTGTTTGTATTAGCAAATAAATACCTAATAAAATCAACAAAATATAAAAAGCTAATTTGATTGTCCCTGTTTTCTCATGTTGCATAATCTCACCTCCTTTGAGGGCAGACTAAATAAATTCGCAGTATTAGTACATAGGAACAAATCTGAAATTTTAATAGGATCAATCCGATCTTAAAAATCGAAAAAAAAGTGGCCAGTAAGCTTTAATCTATGGAGAAGTTAACGTAATGGCAAAAGGACTGAATAAAATTAGAGATAGAGACACTATTTGTGTGATAGGAGGTGGACCAGGAGGAGCTGCCTGCGCGATCGCTCTTAAAATAGAAGCTCAAAAGTTCGGGAAGAATGTTCGCGTTGTGATCATGGAGCATAAGAAATTCTATGAACACAGACACTACAACCAATGCATCGGGGTTCTTTCACCACCACTAGACAATATTTTACGAGAAAACCTTGAACTGGAGCTTCCCAGCGAATTGATTTGCAAAGAAATCAAAAGCTACTGCCTTCATTCCGACCACCTGAGTTTGAATCTCTACGGCCAGGACGATGGTAAAAGTTATGCTGTATCACGCTCAAAGTTCGACCTGTTCATGCTTGAGGAGGCAAAAAAAAGGGGGGTGATTGTTGTTCATAACCGCGTGACGGGCATCGAATTTTCAGAGGAAGAAGTACTGGTATATAGCGAAGGAGAAAATTGTAAAGCTTCAGTTGTCGTCGGTGCTTTTGGGATGGACGAGGGGACTGGGAAAATTTTTGAAAAAACCACGCTCTACCGTCAACCGGATTACCTAAGTACGATCATCACCCACATTTATCCGGGGGAGAAATTTCTGAACCAGTTGGGTCAAAAAATCCATGCATTCATGTTGGCACAAAATGGTTTGGAATTCGGAGCGATCACGCCAAAATTCGATCATTTATCGATTAATGTCGCCGGACGCAAGGTTTCGTCCAAGGTCATGCTAGAATTTTTACGTTCTGGTTCAGTGCAGAGATTCCTCCCGCCCCACAAACGCAGAGAAAAACCTCTGAATTATTTTCTAGGAAAGTTCCCGATTGCGCCGGCTCCCGGACTTTTTGGAGACCGGTATGTGACTATCGGAGACGCTGCTGGGTTGATGCGCCCCTTCAAAGGAAAGGGGATTAACTCTGCCTGCCTGACGGGCATCTATGCGGCTCGATCTATCATCAACAACGGTGTGTCCGAAGAGGCTTTCAAGAAAAATTTCTATAAGGACTGTTTTGAGTTGACCAGCGATCTGCCCTACGGCAGAGCAGTCCGCTTACTCACCAACTTGTGCACCCGTTTCGGGTTTATGGACCACCTTTTGTCTATCGCCGCAACGGACCACGTGTTCATGGCTTGCCTCTTTAACAGTATTTCAGGACACAAACCTTACAAACAGATCATTCGGGAGACATTCTCTTTACCACTGGGTGCTCGCCTATTTATGGCGCTAAGTAAGCATTTTATTCTGCGTCAAACGGCAAAACTTCCACAGCCCTCCGCGGGTCGTTTTATTTCATAAATCTCTCTTTGAATTTATTTCTTGCTTGTCCTTTGAGAATAATTATCTTATCAAGGCGATAGAATGTGCCGCCGTGGTTTATGGCGGCCATGAGCAAGGTAGGGTTATATATAAGCTATGAAGGGATAGAACTGAAATTCTTTTACCGCAATTGAGTACATAGCGAGTACATAAACAAAATGGGCTATGAGAAGAATCTCATAACCCATTAATTTAAATGGTGGGCCGTCTCGGGATCGAACCGAGGACCTACTGATTAAGAGTCGGAGGACTCACTTGTTAACCATTGTTTTAATAACACTTACGGTGACGCTCGTTGCGTGTTGTGTCATTAAATGCCAAGAAGTGCCTATCAGATTGACACAAATCTGACACTTGGTAATAGATTTAACTTTTTTCCATTAACCACAAACTATCTCCAGCTAAAAAATAAATTTTCCCATTATTTGGATGAACTTGTATATCCCTTAATCTTCCAATTTCATCTTTAAAAATTATTTCTTCCTTCACATTAGTTAAATCCTTAAATTTCAATTTTCTTAAAGATTGATCCTTAAGAGAGGTTATTAAA
>Ga0066867_10000070_pt1 | contig 44687 bp, 48 predicted proteins | sample ETN01SmetaG_4_FD_65606 | JGI IMG/M metagenome (GOLD analysis project Ga0066867, IMG submission 65606) | Marine microbial and viral communities from oxygen minimum zone, Eastern Pacific Ocean - ETNP2014F12-01SV261 | ecosystem: Environmental > Aquatic > Marine > Oceanic ... | reverse complement strand
AAACCCATACTTGGGCACTCTCTTTTGTAGGGGCATTTGTCCGCCCTCAAAACCAACCCTTACTCTTCCTCCAGACCTAGATTTAAGACCTTTATGTCCTTTGCCACTCGTCTTTCCTGAACCACTACCAGGACCTCTACCAATTCTTTTGCTGGCTTTGATCCTTTTTGGATTAGGCTTTAATTCATTCAATTTCATCTTCTTTACTTTTAATTAACCTCTAATAAGTGAATGGCTTTATTAATCATCCCTCTATTTTCAGGTGTATCTTTGACACTAACAACTTGCCCTAATTTTGACAGCCCTAGCCCTTTAACACTTTGTATTTGAAAGTTCTTAGAGCCTATTAAACTTTTAACAAGTTTGACTGATATTTCTTTTTCTGACATTACACTTAACCCTTACCAAGCCTCTCAGCTACTCTTGCTGGGGACTCCATTTCTTTTAAAGCCTTTAAAGTGGCCCTTACTACATTCACTGGAGTTGTTGATCCATAACACTTAGCTAATACATCCTTCACTCCAGCAAGTTCTAGAACGGCTCTCATAGCTCCTCCAGCTATAATTCCTGTTCCAGGGGCAGCTGGTTTCATAAAAATAACCGAAGCACCATATTTTGTTTTTATTGGGTACTGAATAGTATTTCCTTTTAATTCTATGGTTTCCATATTTCTTCTGGCATGATCCAATGCCTTTTGAATAGCAATAGGCACTTCCCTTGCTTTTCCTCTTCCAAAGCCTATCTTGCCGTTTCCATCACCAACTACTGTTACAGCAGTAAAACCAAATATCCTTCCTCCTTTTACTACTTTCGCAACTCTGTTTACTTGAACTAGTTTTTCTTCTAAAACTTCAGAGCCAAGATTTTCATTTAACGCATTGCTTTCCATATTTATTCCTAAAATGACAGTCCAGCTTCTCTAGCAGACTCAGCAAGAGCCTTAACCCTGCCGTGATATTTGTAACCAGACCTATCAAAGGCCACTGTATCTATTCCCTTTTCTAAAGCTCTTTCAGCTATAAGCTTACCTACCTTAGAAGCTGCTTCTATATTTCCATTATTATTTGATCTCACGTCAGCTTCATTAGTTGAAGCGCTGACTATAATCTTAGAACCTTCGCTACTCATTATTTGAGCATATATATGAGAGTTTGACCTAAAAATAGTTAACCTCTTGTTTTCAGTTAAAGCAATCTTAGATCTTGTCTTTAATGCTCTTTTTTGTCTCTTTAAGTTCTTGTTTATCATCTTTATGCTTTCTTAGATTCTTTTCTAATTATTCTTTCATCCGCGTATTTAACACCTTTGCCTTTATAGGGCTCGGGTGGCCTGTAATCTCTAATTTCTGCTGCTACTTGACCTACAAGTTGTTTATCCATCGATTTAAGAATTATTTCCGTATTGCTAGGCAAATCAGCAGTAACTCCTTCAGGCAAATCGTGTTTGACAGGGTGAGAGAACCCTAAGCTTAAATTAATTGTTTGACCTTCTAGGACTGCCCTATACCCCACTCCATTTATTTCCAATTTTTTTTCAAAACCTTCTTCTACGCCTTGTATATAATTATTGGTTAATGCTCTCATGGTTCCCGTTATTGCAACTGACTCTTGGGTATCTTTGTTTGGGCTAAAGCTTATAAAATCTTCTTCTTGTTTAATGTCCACATCTTCATGAACGTCTAAAGACATTTCACCTAACTTTCCTGAAAATGTTAATTTTCTATCTTTATTAACTAAAGATATTCCTTCAGGTATTGATATTGGTTTTAAATAAGTAGTTGCCATAATTACACTCTTAGAAAACAGAACAAATTAGTTCTCCTCCTATTCCTTCTTCTTTAGCTTGCTTGTCAGTCATTAGTCCTTTACTGGTTGATACAACCGCTATACCTAATCCTCCATTTATTTCAGGAATATTCTTATAATTAGAATAATGCCTAAGACCAGGCTTACTAATCCTCTTAAGTTGTTTTATAACTGGCGCACCATCAAAATATTTTAGCTTTATTTCTATTTCAGGCTTCGAACTATCAGTTACAGAATAAGAACCAACATAACCCTCTTCTTTAAGTAGCTCAACTAAAGCTAATTTCTTTGTAGAACTGGGTACTAATACAGAGGATTTACCTCTGGCCTGAGCATTGTTGATACTTGAAAATAAATTAGCTATTGGATCTTGTATACTCATTATTTGCCCTTACCAACTTGACTTGACTAAACCAGGAATGTCACCCTTCATGGCTAGTTCTCTTAACTTATTCCTTCCTAAACCAAATTTCCTATAAACCGCATGGGGTCTTCCTGTAATAGCGCACCTTCTTTGCATTCTAATGGGATTAGCGTCTCTTGGAAGTTTCTGTAATTTCATTTGAGCTAATTCTCTTTCATCATCTGAAGATTTAGGGTTTCTTACAATCTCCTTTAACTCAGCTCTTTTAGTTGCAAATCGAAGCACTGTTTTTCTTCTTCTTTCTTCCCTTGCTTTCATTGATGCTTTTGCCATATTTATACCTTTAATTTTTGAAAGGAAAATGCATTGCTCTTAATAAGGCCTCTCCAGCCTCATCATCTCCAGCAGAAGTAGAGATACAAATATCCATTCCTCTTATTTTGTCTACCTTGTCATAATCTATTTCTGGGAAAATTATGTGCTCTTTAATACCAATGGAATAATTCCCCCTTCCATCGAAAGATTTAACCTCTAAACCTCTAAAATCTCTTTCTCTTGGAATTGCTATACCAAGAAGTCTTTGCAGGAATTCATACATCCTATCTCCTCTAAGAGTTACCTTGCACCCTATAGGCATACCATCTCTGATCTTAAAGTTAGCAACTGATTTCCTAACAGTCGTTATCATTGGTTTTTGCCCAGAGATTAGAGTTAGATCTTCGGCAGCTCTTTCTAAGACTTTTTTATCATTCATAGCTTCACCAACACCCATATTAAGCGTAACTTTCGTGACTCTAGGAACAGCCATAACTGAATTAAGATTTAAGTCCTTTTTCAGTGAGGGAACTACTGTGTTTTTATAATGAACTTTTAAAGGAATCATTACTTTATCTCCTTACCAGAAGACTTGAAAATTCTAACTTTAGAGCCATCTTCTAAAACCTTAAATGTAACTTTATCTGCCTTCTTAGACGAAGGGTTTAAAATAGAAATATTAGACATATCTATACTGGCTTCCTTTTCAACAACACCTCCAGCTACCCCAGCATTAGGATTTGGTTTGGTGTGTCTTTTGATAATCTGAACTCCCGATACAAAACATCTTCCATTATTTAATATCTTAGTCACAGAGCCTTGCTTGCCTTTATCTTTTCCTGCAATAACAATTACCTGATCTCCGGTTTTAATCTTATTCATGGTTATAGAACCTCCGGAGCTAGTGAAACAATCCTCATGAATTCTTCACTCCTTAACTCTCTAGAAACTGGACCAAAGACTCTAGTGCCTATTGGTTGTTTTTGAGGGTTGATTAAAACTGCTGCATTATCATCAAACCTAATTGCAGATCCGTCAGACCTTCTAAGTTTATTCTTTGTTCTTACAACGACAGCATCAATCACTTCACCTTTCTTAACTCTTCCAGTGGGTATGGCTTCTTTTACTGTAACCTTAATTACATCGCCCACCCCGGCAAATTTCTTCTTAGAGCCTCCAAGAACCCTAATACACATAAGTTTCCTTGCTCCACTATTGTCAGCTACTTCTAGATATGTCTGTTCTTGTATCATTGTTATTAGTTTATTTCTTGTACCTTCTTCTCAACCCTTAGCAGGTTCCAAGACTTTGTTTTTGATAAAGGCCTACATTCTTGTATTACAACCAAATCTCCATCTGAACAAATATTGTCTTGATCATGAGCCTGCAGTCTTGAAGACCTTCTCAATATCTTTTTGTATAAAGGATGTTTTACTTTCCTTTCTACCAAAACAGTGATGGATTTATCTCTTTTAGAGCTAACAACCAATCCTGTTTCTGTTCTTGCCTTAAGTGTTGTCATTTTTTAATTCTCTTTTACCTTCTTGATGAAAAGTTCTTAATTGCGCAATAGACCTTCTTACTTTCTTTATTTTATGAGTCTCTTTAAGTTGTCCTGACGAATGCTGGATCCTTAACTCCATTAACTCTTTTCTTAACTTGCCTTCTTCATCAAGGGCATCTGCTGACTTATTCCTCAATCTATCTAAAAAACTTTCTTTAGCCATTACACCCTCCTAATGAAAGTAGTTGAAATAGGCATCTTTGCTGAAGCCAATGCAAAAGCCTCTTTTGCTAATTCTTCATCAACTCCTTCCATTTCATATAAGACCTTTCCAGGTTTAATTGGACATACCCAATACTCCACGTTCCCCTTTCCTTTTCCTTGTCTGACTTCAAGAGGCTTTTTGGTTATGGGCTTGTCTGGAAAAACACGGATCCAAATCTTTGCTCCTCTTTTAACATGCCGTGTCATTGCTCTTCTTGCTGCTTCGATTTGCCTAGAGGTAAGTTGGCCTCTTTCAGTAGCCTTAAGGCCATAAGTACCAAAACTTAAAGTTGCCCCTCTTTGAGCATTACCGGTATTTCTACCTTTCTGCTGCTTTCTATATTTTGTTCTTTTAGGTTGAAACATTTTTTTACCTTATTCCGAATCCTTATTTTGAGAGTCCAATACTTCTCCTCTGAAGACCCAAGCTTTAACGCCTATAACTCCATATGTTGTATTAGCTTCAGCAAGCCCATAATCCACATCCGCTCTTAGGGTGTGCAAGGGAACCCTTCCTTCTTTTTGAATTTCCGCTCTAGCTATTTCAGCTCCACCTAACCTTCCTGCAACTCTTATCTTCACTCCTTCAGCCCCTTGTCGCATAGCATTCTGAACAGCTCTTTTCATAGCCCTTCTAAACATAACTCTTCTTTCTAATTGTTGCGCTACACTTTCAGCTAATAATTTTGCATCTAAATCTGGTTTTCTGATTTCTTGAATACTTAAAGTCACGGGAATACCCATTCTCTGAGTAATGTCTTCTCTCATCTTATCTATATCTTCACCTTTTTTTCCTATCACTATCCCAGGTCTAGCAGTATGGATTAATACTCTTGCATTATCGGCTGTTCTCTCTATATCTATCCTACTCACAGAAGCGTGTGATAACTTATTAGCTAGATGCTCTCTAACTTCTATATCTTTTAGTAAGTTTTCAGTATATTGAGATTTCTCAGCATACCAATTAGAGGTATGTTTTGTAGTTATGCCTAATCTAAAACCAATTGGATGTACTTTTTGTCCCATTTATTTACCTTTTTCTTCCAAAGTTAATGAAATATTACAACTTCTTTTAAAAAACCTATCTGCTCTACCTCTAGCTCTTGCCCTTACCCTTTTCATAGTAAAACTTTCATCGACTGCGATAGTTGAAACAAATAAAGAATCTATATCTAGGCCTTTATTGTGCTCAGCATTAGCTATAGCTGATTCAAGAACTTTTCTAATAATGTGAGCTGATTTCTGGGGAGCAAAAGACAATATACCAATTGCTTCTTCAACATGCTTGCCTCTTATTTGGTTAGCAACAAGTCTGGCTTTCTGACTTGAAACCCTAGCGCTTCTTAATTTTGCAGTTGATTGGCCCATAATTTATCTTATTTTCTATCTCCAGAGTGCATTCTGAATGTTCTAGTTAAAACAAATTCACCTAGTTTATGTCCTACCATGTCTTCTTGAATAAAGATTGGTACATGCTGTCTTCCATTATGAACAGCTATATTTAACCCAACCATTTCAGGAGTTATCATTGATCTCCTTGACCAAGTTTTTATGGGTTTCTTATCATTTGTCAAAACAGCCTTCTCAACTTTCTTTTGAAGGTGTAAATCTACAAATGGTCCTTTTCTTAATGATCTAGGCATAATTTTATTACTTTCTTCTTCGTACAATCATTCGATTACTACTTTTTGTTTTTTTACGAGTCTTATATCCTTTGGTAGAGACTCCCCAAGGGGTTACAGGATGTCTTCCTCCTGATGTTTTTCCTTCTCCACCACCGTGAGGGTGATCTACTGGATTCATGGCCACACCTCTAACGGAAGGCCTTCTTCCTGTCCATCTCTTAGCTCCAGCTTTACCGATAGACCTTAACGAATGCTCAGAGTTAGAAACACTTCCAATTGTAGCTCTGCAGTCAGCCAACACTCTTCTAACTTCTCCACTTCTTAGCCTCAAAGTTGCATACCTTCCTTCAATGGCTAAAATCTGTGCAGATGTTCCTGCACTCCTGGCCATCTGGGCCCCTTTACCAGGGAATAGTTCGATACAATGCACTACCGTACCTAAAGGAATATTGTTTAAGCTTAATGAATTTCCCAACTCTATAGGAGATTCTCTGCCTGATATTATCTGATCTCCAACTTTTAAGCCTTCTGGTGAGATGATGTATTTTCTTTCTCCATCAGAATACAAGACTAGAGCAATGTTAGCAGACCTGTTGGGGTCATATTCTATTGTCTCTACTTTACCTGGGATATTATCTTTGACCCTCTTGAAGTCAATAACTCTGTAGTGTTTCTTATGTCCCCCTCCCCTATGTCTGCTGGTTATCCTTCCTTGATTGTTTCTGCCTGATTGCTGTTTCTTTGTTTCCAAAAGAGGGGCGTAAGGATCGCCCTTATGAAGAGAATCTCGCGATACCCAAGACCTAAACCTACGTCCTGGAGATGTAGGTTTTGATTTTTTTATTTGTGTTGCCATTACTCTGAACTTACCTCAATTGTTTGGCCTTCAGCTAAACGCACGTATGCTTTCTTCCAATCAGATCTCTTCTTTATTCTGTACCTTGACCTTTTCGCCTTTCCTTTTATTTTTATAACATTTACGTCTTCTACATTTACCGAAAAATAACTCTCTACAGCCTTCTTAATCTGTAATTTTGTTGCATTAATGTCCACCTTAAAAGCATATTGATTTGATTCGCCCATTAACGCTGAAACTTTCTCCGTTAAATAAGGTGATTTAATTACTGAATAAAGATCTTTTTTCATTAAGCCAATACCTCGGTTAATAAATTAACTGTTTCTGAAGTTATTAATACTTTTTCAGCCTTAAGGAGCGCAGATGGATCAATTGAGCTAACGGTTTGAACATTGCATTCTGTTAAGTTCTTAGATGCTTTATTCAACCCTTCATTATTCTTGCTTAAAACAACCAATGCCTTATTTAATCCTAAATCAGAAAGAATCTTTTTTACTTGAGAAGATTTGGCCGGCTCATCAATATTAATCTCATTTATAGCAACAATCTTTTCTTCTTCTGCTAGTTTGGACCATATAGATCGCATGGCTGATCTATACATTTTTTTGTTTATCTTTTTAGGCTTTAATGAACTAAATTTATAAGCAAAGGTTACTCCACCTCCTCTCCATATAGGAGAGCGAATTGTGCCTGCCCTGGCTCTTCCTGTTCCCTTTTGTTTCCAAGGCTTTTTTCCTCCCCCCCTAGCATCAGATCTATTCTTTTGACCTTTAGTATTTTGATGGCTATTCGATGTATAAGTTGTAAGTAATTGATGAACTAAATCTTCATTAAACTGCTGGCCAAATATTGATTCAGGTAGAGAAACTTTCGAGTCACCTGAGCCGTTTTGATTTAATACTTCTATTTCCATCTATTTTACAGCTGGTTTTATAATCACATTCGAACCTGTTGGCCCAGGGATAGGCCCTTTAATTAGGACTAGATTATTTTCATTATCTATAGACGCGATTTTAAGATTTTGTATTGTTTTCTTCTCATCTCCCATATGACCAGACATCTTTTTACCTTTCCAGACCTTTCCAGGAGTTTGACATTGCCCAATAGAACCAGGAGCTCTGTGAGATATAGAGTTTCCGTGAGTAGCATCTTGCATTTTAAAATTCCATCTTTTTACCGTTCCTGCAAAACCTTTTCCTTTAGACTTCCCTTGGACGTCTATTTGCTGCCCTTCTTCAAATTGTTCTAAGAATAATTCATTTCCTACTTTCAGCTCTTCTATTTCTTCAGACTTAACTCTAAATTCCCAAAGGCCTTCACCAGGATTAACAGAACTTTTCTTAAAATGACCCAAATTAGGTTTATTCACATGCTTATCCTTCTTCTCACCAGTCGTTACCTGTATAGAAGAATATCCATCTACCTCATGAGATTTTATTTGCGTTATTGTGTTAGGGCTTACGCTAACTACGCTTACCGCACAAGCATCACCTTCAGGCGTGAATATTCTAGTCATACCTTGTTTTTTACCTACCAATCCAATGCTCATAATTATTTATTCATCCAAGCTGATCTGGACAACAACTCCAGCTGACAACTCAAGTTTTGTTAGTGCGTCTAGTGTTTTTTCTGAAGGTTCTAGGATATCTAGTGTTCTTTTGTGGGTTCTTATTTCGTATTGATCTCTTGCGTCTTTGTCTTTGTGGGGGGAAATTAAGATGGTTGTTTTGTGTTTCTTGACTGGCATTGGAATAGGTCCTTTGACTTTAGCTCCAGTACGTTTGACCGTCTCCACTATTTCTCTAGCAGAACGATCAATAAGCTTATGATCAAAGGCTTTTAGCCTAATTCTAATGCTCTGGTTTTGCATATCTTCCCTTCATTGCTCTTCAAATAAAGAGCATAAAAAAACCCCCCTACTCTTCAGGTTGGTTATTTAACAAATTAGCCTTATATCTGAAAAATTATTTAGATAAAGGCCCTTCCAATAAAACGAGCGATGATTCTAGTTTTGTGGCCCTCTTGTGTCAACAAAAAAGTGCAAAAAACCTTTATAAAAAGGGGCTCTTAAGTAATTCTATTAGCTCTAGCCTTTAATCGTTTTTATTAATAATTGCTTCAGCAACATTTGAAGGTACTTCAGCGTATTTTAAAGGTTCCATAGTAAAGGTTGCTCTTCCTTGAGAAGAAGACCTTAAATCCGTCGCGTATCCAAACATTTCTGCTAAAGGCACTTCTCCAGAAACTACTTTTCCTGAAGGGCCATCTTCCATTCCATGAATTACGCCTCTTCTTCTACTTAAATCACCAACTACATCACCCATGTATTCTTCAGGAGTAACTACCTCTAAGCTCATGATAGGCTCTAATATAACTGGATCAGCCTTTTTAGCACCTTCTTTGAGAGCGGTAGAACCTGCAACTTTAAAAGCAACTTCGCTTGAATCTACATCGTGAAATGAGCCATCGTACAAAGAAACTTTTACGTTCACGAGTGGATATCCTGCTATAACCCCAGATTCCATTTGCTCTTTACAACCCTTATCAACAGCAGGAATAAACTCCCTAGGAATTGCACCACCAACTATTTCGTTAACAAACTCGTAAGTCTCATCACTGTCTTCATCTTTAACCAAAGGTTCTATTCTTATATAAACATGGCCATACTGACCTCGTCCTCCAGATTGTCTAACAAATTTAGACTCTTGTTCAACTTGTTTCTTAATAGTTTCTCTGTAAGCAACCTGAGGCTTGCCCATATTAGCTTCAACATTAAATTCTCTTCTCATTCTGTCTACTAAAACATCAAGATGAAGTTCCCCCATCCCCGAAATGATAGTCTGACCTGACTCTTCATCTGAGCTCAACCTAAAAGAAGGATCTTCTTGTGCCAACCTACCTAAAGCTACCCCCATCTTTTCTTGATCTTCTTTAGTCTTAGGTTCCACAGCTACAGATATAACTGGCTCAGGAAAATTCATTTGCTCCAAGGTAATTCTATTTTTCTCGTCACAAAGCGTTTCACCAGTAACAGCATCTTTTAGCCCTATAACTGCACATATATCTCCGGCTCTTGCTTCTGTTATCTCATCTCTCTTATTTGAATGCATCTGAAGCATTCTACCAATCCTTTCTTTTTTCCCTTTTATAGGTAAATATACTGAGTCCCCAGTGCTCAAGACACCTGAATACACTCTGACAAATGTTAAAGACCCAACAAAAGGATCTGTAGCAATCTTAAAAGCTATCCCAGCAAACTCTGCGTCATCACTTGATTCTCTTATAGCTTCTTCTTCATTTTCTAGTACGCCTGTAACCGGTTTTACTTCATTAGGAGCCGGTAAGAAATCAATCACTGCATCAAGCATAGTCTGTACACCTTTGTTCTTAAATGCTGAACCACAAAGACATGGAACTATCTCATTATTTAATGTTCTTTCTCTAAGCCCTTGCTTAATCTCTTCTTCAGATAAATCACCCTCTTCTAAATACTTATCCATAACTTGTTCGTTTGCTTCTGCAGCAGACTCAACCATCTTTTCTCTCCACTCAGAAGCAATAGCTAGCATATCTTCAGGGATATCTTTTAGCTCAAAGGTGGTCCCCATATCATCTCCTTCCCAATAAATCGCTTTCATCTTTATTAGGTCTATCACCCCTTTAAAATCATCTTCAGCACCTATAGCTAACTGAATAGGTATAGCATTAGCTCCTAGCCTGTTCTCCATTTCTCCTACAACCTTGAGAAAATCTGCACCAGCTCTATCCATCTTATTTATAAAAGCTATTCTTGGCACTTCATATCTATTAGCCTGTCTCCACACTGTCTCAGACTGAGGTTCTACTCCTGAACTTCCACAAAAAACAACAACAGCTCCGTCTAATACCCTCAAGGACCTTTCAACTTCAATAGTAAAATCGACATGGCCAGGAGTATCAATAATATTAAATCTATGTTGCTTATATTGTTTTGCTGTTCCTTCCCAAAAACAAGTTGTAGCTGCTGAAGTAATAGTAATTCCTCTTTCTTGTTCTTGCTCCATCCAATCCATAACAGCCGCACCGTCATGAACTTCACCAATTTTATGAGAAATTCCAGTGTAAAAAAGAACTCTTTCAGTGGTAGTGGTTTTACCTGCATCAACATGAGCACAAATGCCAATATTTCTATACAGTTCTAACGGAGTAGTTCTGGCCATAATTATTTATATATGTAGTTTAAAATCTGAAATGGGAAAAAGCTCTATTCGCTTCTGCCATCCTGTGCGTGTCTTCTTTCTTCTTCACAGCCTCTCCACGCCCCTCACAAGCTTCAAGAAGTTCATTGGCAAGCCTAAGAGTCATATTCTTCTCAGATCTTGATCTTGCGTAAGTAGCTATCCACCTCATGGCTAAAGCACTTCTTCTCGCTGGCCTAACCTCCATGGGAATCTGGTAAGTAGCTCCACCAACTCTTCTTGCTTTTACTTCTACCATTGGACCTACTTCTTCTAAAGCCTTTTCAAATACCTCAATAGGTTCTTTATCAGATTTCTTCGAAATTTCATCAAAAGCGCCATATATTATCTTTTCAGCAACTGACTTCTTCCCATTTGTCATAATCTGATTCATAAACTTGGCTACTTTTAAATTTCCAAACTTTGGGTCTGGTAATATTTTTCTTTTAGGGGCTGCTTTTCTTCTAGACATTTTGGTTACTTAGGCTTCTTGGCTCCATACTTAGAGCGTCTTTGTTTTCTATCATCAACACCAGCTGTATCTAAGGTTCCTCTAACAGTGTGATACCTTACCCCAGGAAGATCTTTAACCCTTCCACCTCTAATTAGAACTACTGAATGTTCTTGGAGATTATGTCCTTCACCGCCTATGTAAGAAATTACTTCGAAACCAGATGTAAGCCTCACTTTACAAACTTTCCTTAATGCTGAATTTGGTTTTTTTGGTGTCGTAGTATAGACACGGGTACAAACTCCTCTCCTTTGAGGAGAACCTTTTAAGGCAGGCACATCAGTTTTAATTACCTTCCTTTTGCGAGGTTTTCTTACTAGTTGATTTACTGTTGCCATATCTTATAAAGTATAAAGGTCGCGAATTGTAAAGAGACCTTCGATTAACGTCAACGTATTAGTTTTCTTCATTAAGAGCCTCACTTAATGCTTTCTCGAGGTCGATCTCAAAATCCTCTTCGACTTGATTTTCCTCAGCAGCAAGTTGAGCCAGTCCAGAACCTGCAGGTATTAACCTTCCAACAACTACGTTCTCTTTTAAACCTCTTAAACGATCTACACGGCCAGTGGTAGCTGCTTCTGTTAGTACTCTTGTTGTCTCCTGGAAAGAAGCCGCAGAAATGAAAGACTCTGTAGCAAGAGATGCTTTAGTAATACCTAATAAAATTCTTTCAAATTGTATTTCAGCTTTTTTGTCTTTGCGTAAAGTAAGATTAGCCTCCTTAACTCTAGAAAATTCTGCCTGCTCCCCAAGAATAAAATCAGAATCTCCTGGTTCAGTTATAGTCACCTTTCTAAGCATTTGATTAAGAATAACTTCTATGTGTTTATCATTAATACTTACACCTTGGAGCCTATAAACTTCTTGAATTCCGTTAACTATATAGTCTGTAAGTTCTTCTAGCCCTCTTAAGGCCAAAATATCGTGAGGACTCATAGAACCATCAGATACTATATCCCCCTTTTCAACTCTTTCTCCTTCAAAAACGTTTATGTGCCTTGTTTTAGGTATCAGTGTTGCATGTTCATCACCATCTTCATTAGTAATAATCATTCTTTCTTTACCTTTAGTAGGCTTACCCCATGAAATGACTCCTGATGACTGAGCAAGTATAGCTGGCTCCTTAGGTTTTCGGGCTTCAAACAGATCAGCAACTCGTGGAAGTCCACCTGTAATATCTTTTGTTTTAGCTGATTCTTGTGAAATTCTAGCTATAACTCCACCAACTTCAATTTGCTTTCCATCAGTTAATTGTAAAAAGGCATTACCTGGAAGTGTATATATCGCAGGAGCCTCTGACTCAGGCAAACTCTTATCTTTACCTCTTCCATCAACGATGTGAATAGCTGGCCTTTTTTCTTGAGCTTCTCCTTTGGGTCTTTCAATTACATCAATTATCTCAATATTACTTAGCCCAGTTAATTCGTCTTGCTTAACTCTGGCAGTTATACCGTCTTCTATATCAACAAATTTTGCCTTACCTGCAACTTCGGCTATTACAGGACGAGTTAAAGGGTCCCATTTTGCTAAAATATCACCTGGGCTTACCTTGCTACCTGTAGCAAAATTTAATACCGTTCCATAAGGAACCTTATGACTTTCTACTACACGTCCATTCTCATCTACTACAGTAATATTAGAAGATTGTGCTAAAGAAATATAAGTTCCATCTTTCTTCTTAACTGTTCTTGTCGTGTAAATTACCTTTCCTGCATAATTTGTCTCAACATTATCTTCAGCGGAAGTACCAGAGGCTGCTCCTCCTATATGGAAAGTTCTCATAGTTAATTGAGTACCGGGTTCTCCTATAGACTGAGCAGCTACAATACCTACAGATTCACCTATATCTACTTTATGCCCTCTTCCTAGATCTCTTCCATAACACTTAGAACAAATTCCGTGTATCGTTTCACAATGTATTGCCGATCTAACTTTTATTTCATATATATTCTTTTCATCTAAAGAATCTACTAAGTCTTCATCTATTAAAGTTCCAGCCTTAATCAATACTTCTTTTCCGTCTGGAGATGTAACTTTTTCAGCTACAGTTCTTCCTAATACTCTATCCCCCAAAGGAACCAAGACTTGACCGCCATCAATGATAGATTTCATCACAATCCCATTAGAAGTTTTACAGTCTTCTTCACTAACTACCATGTCTTGCGCAACATCTACTAACCTTCTAGTTAAATATCCTGAATTAGCTGTTTTTAGCGCTGTATCTGCAAGTCCCTTTCTCGCTCCATGAGTAGATATAAAATACTCTTGAGCAGTAAGCCCTTCTCTAAAATTTGAAGTAACAGGAGTTTCAATTATTGACCCATCTGGTTTAGCCAGCAAACCTCTCATGCCAGCTAATTGCCTTATCTGAGCAGGAGAGCCTCTGGATCCTGAGTCTGCATACATAAATACTGAGTTGAAAGAATCAGATAAAACTTTAGTTCCATCTGCTTCTTGAATCTCATCTTTTGAAATATTGTCCATCATTGATTTTGCAATCATTTCATTTGCTCTCGTCCAAATATCTATAGCTTTATTGTATTTTTCACCTTTTGTTACAAGACCTGATGCAAACTGGGATTCTATGTCTTTGACTTCTTTTTCTGCCTCCACAACAATCTTCTCTTTATCGTCAGGTATAACAAAGTCATCTATACCAATAGAAGATCCAGATTTTGTAGAGAACTCATATCCTAAATACATAAGTTGATCTGCAAAAATTACAGTTGATTTAAGTCCAGCTTTTCTATAACAGTCATCTATTAAGGAAGAGATAAGCTTGCTATCTAAAGTTCTATTAACTAGATCAAAAGACATTCCTTGAGGCAATAATTCATAAATCAATGTTCTTCCGGTAGTTGTTTCTACAATCTGTGTTGGTTCATCATCTAGTTTATTTGGCTTTAGTCTTACCTTTATTTTCGCCTGAAGTCCTACAGTCCCAGAATAATAAGCTCTATTTACCTCATCAGGAGAGGACATAATCCTTCCTTCACCTAAATCATTAACTTTTTCTCTAGACATGTAATAAAGGCCTAATACAACATCTTGTGAAGGATCAATAATGGGTTTTCCGTTTGACGGAGAAAGAATATTATTTGTTGCCATCATTAAAGCTCTACATTCAAGTTGAGCTTCAAGAGTTAAAGGGACGTGAACTGCCATTTGATCGCCATCAAAATCTGCGTTGTAAGCTTTACATACTAAAGGGTGTAGTTGAATAGCTTTCCCTTCAACCAAGATAGGTTCAAATGCTTGTATACCAAGCCTATGTAGTGTTGGAGCTCTATTAAGCAAAACCGGATGTTCTCTTATAACTTCATCTAGAATATCCCATACTTCAGGCTCTTCCCGGTCAACCATCCTTTTAGCAAGTTTTATTGTATTGGCTAACTCTAAGTCTTGAAGCCTTCCAAAAACAAAAGGCTTGAATAGCTCTAAAGCCATCTTCTTTGGCAGGCCACACTGATGTAACTTTAAAGTTGGCCCTACAACTATTACTGACCTTCCTGAATAATCAACCCTTTTTCCTAATAAATTCTGCCTAAACCTTCCTTGCTTGCCTTTAATCATATCCGCTAAAGATTTTAAAGGCCTTTTATTGGAACCTGTTACAGCCCTACCTCTTCTTCCATTGTCTAGAAGAGCATCAACAGACTCCTGGAGCATTCTTTTTTCATTCCTAGTTATAATGTCGGGCGCATTTAAGTCTAATAGTCTTTTAAGCCTATTATTTCTGTTTATAACCCTTCTATATAAATCGTTTAAATCAGATGTAGCAAACCTGCCTCCTTCTAAGGGTACTAAAGGCCTAAGGTCAGGTGGTAATATTGGAAGAACTTCTAGAACCATCCATTCAGGTCTATTTCCAGATTCGTTAAAGGATTTAAGTAATTTTAACCTTTTTGCAAACTTCTTAAGTTTAGCTTCAGACTTAGTTAAAGGCATTTCATCTTGAATATCTTTAATAACAGACTCTAAATCTAAATCCTTAAGAAGAGTTTGTATGGATTCTGCTCCCATTCCTGCCTCAAATTCATCACCCCAAGTTTCTAAAGCCTCATAATATTCTTCGTCGGTTAAGAGCTGACCCATTTCTAAATCAGTCATTCCTGGCTCAATTACAATAAAGGATTCAAAATAAAGAACTCTCTCTAGGTCTTTTAAGGTTAAATCTAAAGCTAGAGCAAGCCTAGAAGGAAGAGACTTCAAAAACCATATGTGTGCAACCGGTGCAGCAAGTTCTATGTGGCCCATTCTTTCTCTTCTTACCTTTGAAAGAGTGACTTCTACACCGCACTTCTCACATACAACCCCTCTATGTTTCATTCTTTTATATTTTCCACAAATACATTCATAATCTTTGATAGGTCCAAATATTTTTGAACAAAATAGGCCGTCTCTTTCAGGTTTAAAAGTTCTGTAATTGATGGTTTCAGGTTTTTTTACTTCCCCATAGGACCATGATCTAATTTGTTGTGGCGAAGCCAGGCCAGCTCTAATTGAGTTATACTCTAAACCGTGCCCTTGTGTTTTTAATAAATCTACTAAATCTTTCAATTTATCCTCCTAGTCTTCAATTTGTTCTAAATCTAAATCTATTCCGAGAGATCTTATTTCTTTGGTAAGAACATTAAAAGATTCCGGAACACCTGTTTCCATCTCGAAATTTCCATCTACCAAATTCTTATAGACTTTGGTCCTCCCAGCAACATCATCGGATTTTACTGTTAACATCTCTTGAAGAGTGTGGGCTGCACCATAAGCTTCTAAAGCCCAAACCTCCATCTCGCCAAACCTTTGACCACCGAATTGAGCTTTTCCTCCCAAAGGTTGCTGAGTTACCAAACTGTAACTTCCTGTAGACCTGGCATGCATCTTATCCTCTATTAGATGATTTAATTTAAGGATATACATATACCCAACAGTTGTTTCTCTATCAAATTTCTCTCCCGTTCTACCGTCATATAGCTGTGTTTGACCTGAAGTAGGTAAGTCAGCTAATTCAAGCATAGACTTCACCTCAATTTCTTTAGCTCCATCAAATACAGGTGTGGCCATAGGGACTCCTTCTCTTAGATTTGAAGCCAATTCAATAATCTCAGATTCCTTTAATGAACTTAAGTCTTGTGATCCATTATTTTCATAGATCTTTGAAAGGAAACTTTTAATTTCTGATGACTTAGCCTCGTTATCAATCATCTCACCAATCTTTGTTCCTAGCTCTTTTGCTGCCCACCCTAAGTGAGTTTCTAGAACTTGACCAACATTCATCCTGGAAGGAACTCCTAAAGGGTTAAGTACAATATCAACCGGCTGACCATTTTCATCATAGGGCATATCTTCTTCAGGCATTATTACTGATATTACTCCTTTATTCCCATGCCTTCCTGCAAGCTTATCGCCAGGCTGTATTCTTCTTTTAATAGCCAAATAAACTTTTACTATTTTAAGAACTCCTGGAGCTAGATCATCACCTCCAGTAACTTTAGACTTTCTTTGATTAAACGTTACGTCAAGATCATCTTTATACTCTTTCAAGCTAGTCGCAATGTTTTGTATTTGCTTGTTGACTGACTCAGCTTCAACTCTGATTTTGAACCAGCTTTCTTGTGGTAGATCTTCTAAGTCTTGAACTTTAATTGTTGACCCTTTTTTTAGTCCTTTTCCAGAAACAACTTTCTTTCCAACTACAATATTCTTAAGTCTAGAGTAAGCTGCTTGTTCAAGGATTTTCAATTCATCATCTATATCTTTCTGAATCTCTGCTAATTGAGTTTCCTCTATTGCTTCAGCTCTTCCGTCTTTCTCTATGCCATCTCTTGTAAATACATGAACATCAATAACAGTGCCATCTGCACCAGACGAAACTCTTAAAGAACTGTCTTTAACATCAGAAGCCTTTTCTCCAAAGATTGCTCTTAACAGTTTTTCTTCTGGGCTGAGTTGCGTTTCTCCTTTAGGAGTTACTTTACCCACAAGTATGTCGCCAGCTTTTACTTCAGCTCCTATATGAACAATTCCATGTTCATCTAATTTAGAAAGTGCGTTGTCACCAACATTAGGTATATCAGCTGAAACTTCTTCCGGTCCTAACTTCGTGTCTCTTGCCACACAGGTTAGCTCTTGGATATGGATGCTAGTAAACTTATCATCTCTGACTAATTTATCTGAAATGAGAATAGAATCCTCAAAGTTATATCCATGCCAAGGCATGAAGGCAATCCTGACATTCTGGCCTAAGGATAATTCACCTAAGTCGATAGATGGTCCATCAGCTAAAATATCACTTTTACTGATTTTATCGCCGATAGAAACTATTGGCCTTTGATTAATGCAGGTGTTTTGGTTGGAGCGGGTGTATTTAATTAAATTATAAATATCAACACCTGAATTGCCAGCTTGGATTTCTTTTTCATTAACCCTTACAACAATTCTACTAGCGTCAATGCTTTCTATTGTTCCGCCTCTTGATGCTTTTACACAAGAACCTGAATCTCTAGCTACTACTCTTTCTGCTCCTGTTCCAACAAGCGGCTTTTCAGCTTGTAGAGTGGGGACGGCCTGTTTCATCATATTGGACCCCATTAAAGCTCTGTTCGCATCATCATGCTCTAAGAAAGGAATAAGAGAGGCTGCAACTGAGAAAGCCTGTTGAGGTGAAACGTCCATAAAATCAACTCTTTCAGGCGGCATGAACGAAAACTCATTCTTATGCCTAACAGGAACTAATTCTTCTGTGAATTGATTTTTTGCATCTAATAGTGCACTTGCCTGTGCAATTACGTAATCCCCTTCCTCTATAGCCGATAAATAGTGAAAATCATCAAGCACTTTACCCTTCTCTGCCTTCCTAAAAGGACTTTCTAAGAAACCATATTCATTTGTACGGGCATAAGCTGCCAAGTTATTAATCAAGCCGATATTTGGGCCTTCTGGCGTTTCTATAGGGCAAACTCTTCCGTAATGAGTTGGATGAACATCTCTAACCTCGAAACCTGCCCTTTCTCTAGTTAATCCTCCCGGTCCTAGTGCAGAAATTCTTCTTTTGTGACTAACTTCTGATAGCGGATTATTTTGATCCATGAACTGTGACAATTGACTTGAACCAAAGAACTCTTTGACGGCTGCGGAAACAGGCTTTGCATTAATCAAGTCTTGGGGACCTAGATCATCAGCTTCAGCTGTAGCTAGCCTCTCCCTCACCGCTCTTTCTACTCTAATTAACCCTATCCTATATTGATTTGAGACCATCTCTCCAACTGATCTAATTCGCCTATTACCTAAATGGTCTATATCGTCAACATTACCTTGACCATTTCTTATGGCCACAAGTGTTTTTAATGTATTAAGAATATCTTCATCATCTAATATGCTGTTTCCTTCAAGATTTTCATGCCCCAACCTTTTATTAAATTTCATTCTTCCTACACCTGATAGGTCATACCTTTCAGGGTTAAAGAACAAATTGGTAAATAAGGTTGTAGCAGCTTCTTTAGTAGGAGGTTCACCTGGCCTCATCATTCTATATATTTCTACTAGGGCTTCGACTTCATTTGTAGTTGAATCAGCCCTTAAAGTATCTGCTATATAAGGACCAGACTCAATGTCGTTAATATATAAAGTCTCTAGTTCAGATAATTTTAATTCTTCTAAAACAGGCAGAGTCTCTTCGTCAATTAAAGTATTAGACTCAATAATTATTTCGCCTGTGGTTTTATCCAGAATATCCTTGGCAAGAACTTGTCCATATAAAGCTTCTTTTGGTATATCCAGGATTTTTAGCTTAGCACTTTCTATTTTTCTTATGTGCCTTGCACTAATCCTGTCTCCTTTTTTTACTAACAGTTCTCCTTTAGCTTTTATATCAACAGGAGCTATTCTTCCCATTAATCTTCTAGGTATAACTTGCAGTTGATAAATATCTCCTTTTTTCGATTTATAAATTTCTGTTTCATAGAATTTTTCTAAGATCTCTTGATTAGTCATCTTTAGAGCTTTTAGTAAGATAGTTGCAAGCAATTTTCTTCTTCTGTCTATCCTTACGTAGACAAGATCTTTTGCATCAAACTCAAAATCTAACCATGACCCTCTATAGGGAATTACCCTTGCACCGTAAAGCACTTTTCCAGAAGAGTGACTTTTGCCTTTGTCATGATCAAAAAATAAACCTGGGGACCTATGAAGCTGAGAAACAACTACTCTTTCAGTTCCATTGATTATAAAGGTTCCATGATCTGTCATTAAAGGGACTGTCCCCATGTAAACATTCTGAGACTTCCCTTCTTTTAACTTTCCTGAATCTTTATCTATAAAAAAGAGATCGCATTTAATATGCAATGAAACTTCATAAGTTATACCTTTAAGTTTGCATTCTCTTTCATTAAAGATGGGCTCACCTAATGAATACCCAGAGTATTCCATTCTTGCAAACCCGTTATGACTTTCAATAGGAAAAATTGAATTCAGAACTTGTTCAAGTCCTGCATTCAACCTTTTTTCTGAATCCACATATCTTTGAAGAAAAGCTTCGTAAGACTGAACTTGAGTTGCTAATAGATTTGGAAGCTCCATAACGCTTGAGATTTTCTCAAAACTCCTTCTCACTCTCTTTTTCTCAGTATATGAAAAACTCATAAAGACCCCTTTTGTTTATATTGGTTAGATTTATTAATTATTTAAGTTCTGCTTTAGCACCAGCCCCTTCAAGAGCTTTTGCGTGTTCTTCAGCTTCAGCTTTATCGACACCTTCTTTAATTACAGAAGGTGCTTCATCAACTAAAGCTTTAGCGTCTTTTAATCCAAGTCCAGTAATTGCTCTAACTGCCTTGATAACATCCACCTTCTTGTCACCTACTTCAGCTAAATGTATATCAACGGGTGCGTCGTCCTCTTCTTCTTCCGCTTCACCGCCTGCTGCTGCAGGCGCTGCTGCTGCGACAGGAGCAGCTGCCGAAACACCAAACTTTTCTTCCATTGCTGAAATAAGATCAACGATATCTATAACACTCATTTCAGATATAGCTTCTAATATTTCTTCTTTACTTAATGCCATTTTATATTCTCCAAATTATTTATTTAATAAATTAAGATTCTGCCTGTTCCTTTTGAACTTTTACCGCTTGCAAAGTTCTAACTAACTTTGAAGGGACTTGATTCAAAATAGATGCGAATTGATTCATGGGAGCTAATAACAACCCAGCCAATTGACTTATTGCCTGATCTTTATTGGGCATATTTGCTAAAGCACTCAGCCTAGACAGTTCAAGCAAAGTATCTCCTAAAGAAATACCCTTTACTTCGAAATTGTTATTTAACTTACTGAAGTTGTTTACTAATTTAGCGGCACTTGTCGGGTCTTCCAAAGAGAAGGCCAACATAGTAGGTCCAATAAGTAAGTCTTCAAAACAAGAAAATTTCGTATCACCTAAAGCTTTTTTAGCTAAAGTATTACGAATCACCTTCAAGTGAACACCTGATTCTCTGGCTTCCTTTCTTAATGTAGTTAGTTCTGCTACGGAAGTCCCATGGTAATCAGCTGCAACTGCAGAAACAGCTTTATTTGCTACCTCCTGCAATTCCTCTACAGCGACTTTCTTGTCATCAATGCGCATTGGCATCTTCTTATCCTCCTAGCACCAAACGTATATTTGGTACATTCCTTTGGCTATAACTAAAAAAATAGTTATTTACCATCTGCGTAGGTTACAAATATTAAGTAAGAAATAATTTCTTACACCTACGGTCTTCGATGGGCGAATATATCGCACCATACTGAAGAAACCTTTTATCTATAAAGAGCTCCTAAAAACTCAATGAAGATAAATCTATTTCAACCCCAGCTCCCATAGTGGAAGAAAGAGTTGCCTTTCTAATAAAAATTCCTTTAGCTGAAGGCGGTTTATTCCTTTTTAAATCTTCTAAAAGAGTTTCTAAATTCTGTTTTATCTGATCAGGTGTATAAGAGATATCACCTATCCTGCCATGAACTATAGCTCCTTTATCTGATCTATATCTTATTTGACCAGCTTTAGCATTCTTAACGGCAGTGGACACATCTTTTGTTACCGTTCCTGTTTTTGGATTGGGCATTATGCCTTTAGGTCCTAAAACTTTCCCTAATGGGCTTACTATTTTCATGGTATCCGGAGTTGCTATAACAACATCGTAATCTATCTCTCCTTTTTTAAACTCTTCAGCTAGGTCTTCCATTCCAACGGCATCTGCACCAGCCTCTTCAGCTTCTTTAGCTTGATCTCCTTCAACAAACACTGCCACCTTACAAGGTTTCCCTGAACCTGCAGGCAATATAGTCGCACCCCTCATGTTTTGATCAGACTTCGAAGTATCTATACCTAGATTAATAGCAACATCTATGGATTCATTAAATTTCAATTTCGGAGAGGATTGAAAGAATTCTACAGCTTCAGAAACCTGGTACTTTCTTTCTTCTAAAGTATTAATATGTTCTCTTCTTTTACTTTGACTCATCTTATCCTTCCACCTCGATACCAGCACTTCTTGCACTACCAGACAAAGTTCTAACTGCTGCATCCATATCAGCTGCAGTTAAATCTGGATCTTTAATTTTTGCAATTTCTTCAAGCTGGACTCTCGTTACTTTACCTACCTTAAGACTATTCGGAGTTCCACTTCCTGATTTTATTCCTGCAGCTTTTTTAATGAGAACAGAAGCAGGAGTTGTTTTTATAATAAAATCAAAGCTCTTATCTTCATAAACAGTTATTACTACCGGGCAAGGCATACCTTGTTCTATATCTTTTGTTCTGGCATTAAACGCATTACAAAAATCCATCAAAGGAAGTCCGTGTTGGCCTAAAGCAGGCCCTACAGGGGGGCTTGGAGAAGCCGCTCCAGCGGGCACTTGAAGCTTTATGTATGTTTTAATTTCTTTTGCCATTAGCCTTTCTCTATTTGATTAAATTGCAATTCCACTGGGGTTGACCTGCCAAAAATTAAAACCGCTACTCTTACCTTGCTTTTCTCGTAATTAACTTCTTCTACCACGCCACTAAAATCATTAAATGGACCATCCACAACTCTTACCATTTCTCCCGGTTCAAAAGAAACTTTAGGAGTAGTGACATCAGAACCTTGTTCAAGTTGTTGCATTATTCCTTGTGCTTCAACGTTTGATAGAGGAGAAGGTTTCTCCTTAGTTCCTCCTATGAATCCCATAACTCTTGGAGTGTCTTTAACTAAGTGCCAACTATCATCATTTAATTCCATATTGACTAAAACATAACCGGGGAAAAACTTTCTTTGAGTTTTTCTCTCTTGTCCACCTTTCATTTCTACAACTTCTTCAGAAGGAACCATTATTTCTCCGAATAGATCGCTCATACCCAATCGCTCAATTCTTTCTATTAGAGCTTCACGTACCTTAATCTCATATCCTGAGTAGGCGTGTACGACATACCATTGCTTTTCCATATTTAACCTAATAATTTTGCTGTGCCCCAGCCAAACAAAGAATCAAGACCCCAAAGAACAAGGGCTGCTATTGTAATTGCCACTAAAACAATAAGAGTTGTTTGGATTGTTTCAGTTCTTGTGGGCCAAACTACCCTTCTAATTTCTGTTCTTGATTCTAGAATAACTTTTAGTGATTCTTTACCTTCTTCAGTGGTTGTTAAAACAAAGAGGCCAATTCCTGCAACTACAATAACTCCTAATACCCTATATAAAAGAGGCTCTTGAAAGAAATAAGAGTTTCCATAAACTGCAGCACCGATTAAGGCGATACCCAAGAACCAACGGATATAATTTTGCATATTAATACTTTTATTAACCATAATTAAGGCTAAGCTTTCTTGGCTGAGTGGCAGGCCAGGAGGGAATCGAACCCCCAACCTACGGTTTTGGAGACCGTCGCTCTGCCAATTGAGCTACTGGCCTATTCAATAATTTTTGTTACAACTCCAGATCCAACTGTTCTACCACCTTCTCTAATAGCAAAGTTCATTCCATCTTCCATAGCAATTGGTGCAATCAACTCAACCGTCATATCAATATTATCTCCTGGCATAACCATCTCAACACCTTCAGGTAACTCAACAGCTCCAGTTACGTCTGTTGTTCTTACATAAAATTGCGGTCTGTATCCTTTGAAGAATGGTGTATGTCTACCACCTTCTTCTTTAGAAAGAACATAAACTGTTGCTTCAAACTTAGTATGAGGAGTGATCGCTCCTGGCTTAGTCAGCACTTGACCCCTTTCAACATCTTCTCTTTCAGTTCCTCTAAGCAAGATACCAACATTTTCACCTGCTTTTCCTTCATCAAGAAGTTTTCTGAACATCTCAACACCAGTACATACAGTTTTTTGTGTTTCCCTTATACCTACTATTTCTATTTCTTCATTTACCTTAATTTCTCCTCTCTCAATTCTTCCTGTTACCACTGTTCCACGTCCTTGGATTGTGAAAATGTCTTCAATAGGCATTAAGAAAGGCTTGTCTGTATCTCTTACAGGTTCTGGTACAAAATCATCAAGAGCTTGAACAAGTTCTTTTATTTTATCTGTGTATTCTGCGTCACCTTCAAGCGCTTTTAACGCTGAACCTACTATTACGGGCGTATCGTCGCCTGGGAAATTATATTCTGTAAGCAGTTCTCTTACTTCCATCTCTACAAGCTCAATTAACTCAGCATCATCTACCATGTCAGCCTTGTTAAGAAAAACTACTATATGAGGAACTCCTACTTGCCTTGCAAGAAGTATGTGTTCTCTAGTTTGGGGCATAGGACCATCAGCCGCATTCACTACCAATATCGCTCCATCCATTTGAGCCGCTCCAGTGATCATATTTTTAATATAGTCAGCATGACCCGGACAGTCCACGTGAGCATAGTGCCTAGTTTCTGAATCGTACTCTACGTGTGAAGTAGAAATAGTTATTCCACGTTCTTTTTCTTCAGGAGCATTATCTATACCTTCAAATGCTATAGCTTCACCGCCTTGAGCTTCGGCTTGAACCTTTGTGATAGCTGCCGTTAAAGTTGTTTTACCATGATCAACGTGCCCTATCGTACCAACGTTGACATGGGGTTTGGTTCTTTCAAATTTTTCTTTAGACATTTTATTTTCCTAATTTTTAGTTAATTATTTAACTGGAGCTCATAACCGGAGTTGAACCGGTGACCTCTTCCTTACCAAGGAAGTGCTCTACCACCTGAGCTATATGAGCAAAAAAACTATGTTTTTACTGCTTTTCAGGGAAGTAGAGTGATTCCTGAATAAACAGAAATATAAAGGAATTGATAAAAAATTTAGCAACAACAACCCACAACCCAAAGCTCGGAGCGCAATTAAAGTATTTTTATGCCTCTAATGCAAGCATTTTCGGGACTTTTTAGCATTTTTTATTCCTATAAAAAATAAAATAATCTTATTCTTGTTTAAGTGGTGGAGGGGGAAGGATTCGAACCTTCGAAGCACGAGGCGGCAGATTTACAGTCTGCTGGGTTTGACCGCTCCCCAACCCCTCCTTTAGCTAAACTAAACAGCGCGCAATTCTGTTACCGCAAGCTAACTATGTCAACTTAATTTATAAAATTTGCTAACCTATATAGTAATAATGCTAGAAAATAACCCAAATCTCTTAAAACAATCAATAAAAAGTAATTTATCAGGGCCTTTATTGGAAGAATTAGATTCTATTTTTATAGAAGACTCGACAGAATCAACAAACGACAATGCGAAGGACCACTTAAAAACTCAAAAAGGCTTGTTTTCTATTCATTTAGCGGAACAACAAACATCTGGAAGAGGTAGAAATAAAAGAAAATGGATCAGTCCTCATGGAAAGAATATATACCTGTCTTTAGGCTGGAAGTCATCCCTCCTCCATTCTCAATTAGAGGGATTAAGTCTGGCAGTAGCTACTTGTCTGATATCCGCATTAAAAGAATTTACGTCTGAAGATCTTAAAATTAAATGGCCTAATGACTTATTAATTAATAAAAAGAAAATAGCCGGTATCTTAATTGAAACAACAGATTCTAAAGAGGGGCTAGATGTAGTAATAGGAATAGGAATAAACGTTCATATGGATGAATCAGAAGGGCTAGAGATAGAACAATCTTGGGGTAATCTCGAAGAGAATCCCTCTAATAAATTGGATAGAAATAAAATAATTGTAAGTATTGTTTCTGAAATATATCAATTGTTTAAAGAATATCCTAAATCGGGATTTAAGAATTATCATCAGATTTTTGAATCCTACAACTTACTTAAAGATAAGCTTTGTAAAGTTGATACGGACAAAGAAACCCATGAAGGTAAAGTGCTGGGAGTTAATGAAATAGGTGAATTAATATTTGAAAAAAATGGAGAAGTTCAACATCTTCGTTATGGCGAAGTTTCAATAAGAGAACTATAATGCACGCCGCGCTGGCGTAGCTCAGTTGGTAGAGCAGCTGATTTGTAATCAGCAGGTCGTAGGTTCAAATCCTATCGCCAGCTCCATTTAGGGTTTTTTAACTTAATTGATTAATAAGTCTAACAACCATATTCCCTTCTTTTCTGGTATCTATTAACGAATATTCATTTGTTGAAATAAGTAGCTCGGCCCCTTTATTTACAAGACTTTCTGTTTCTATTTCTAAATTTTTAACTATGAATGACATATCAGCTATGCCCTCACCTCTTGCATTTAAACAATCCTGGTATACGGAAACACTCCCAGTTGGTTCTAAAAACTCAAACATCATAGTGCCTACCTTTAAATGGCAAGAATTAACACTCAGATCTTTACATTCCCTTACTTCCTTCTCTATAGGAAAACCTAAATTTGAAAAGTATTCACTGGCTAATTTACAATCCTTAACAACAATTCCTACTCCAAAAAACTTCCAATCCTTTAATAAAGGATGAGATTTATTGTTTTCCCTCCAAGCAATTTCCCATTCATCAGCCGAAGGTCTAAGAGATATCATTACATCTCCATATTTACGCGTATCTAGATAATTTTCTATAGTCTTTCCATTAACCGTTGCATTAAATACAAGGTCGCAACCATTTTCTAAAAACCTTTTGGTGTCTCGATCAATATCAGGTGTATTGAAAGCTATATGATTAATTCCGGGTCCCTTCTTTTTTAAATATTCACTAATAAACATCCCAGGACCAGGTTTCATCGGATAAACCTCTAATTGGCAATTGCCAATTTGTGAATTTCCATCTCTAAAATTATGAGGTCCACCAGTTTTATATTGGTACTTTATAGGATCGCCTTCGAGAGTTTGAAAATACATAAGTTCACCCACACCCTCTTCATAAGGTTGTAAGGGCTGAGGCCCTACACTAACTCCCATTCCAAGGGACTGAAAATGATTAAGAACAGAATTTTTGTCAGCAACCATCATTCCAAGGTGGTTGAGGGTCCAATCTTCACTCATGCCATGTAACCGCCATCAACATTAAGTATTGTTCCTGTTACGTAACTTGATGCATCTGAGGCTAAAAAAACAGCTGCATTTGCCATCTCTTCAAAAGTAGCAACTCTGCCTAGAGGAAGATTTTCTGGGCCAGTAAGCCATGATTCAAATTTCTCTTCATCAGTTATCTCTCTATTCTCTTTCTTCGGAGAGTTACTCTTTTTCTTTGTGTTTTCTTGGCCCGGGAATTCTTCCCATTCAACCAATGAAGGAGCTATTGCATTAACTCTTATATTATAAGGTCCTAAATATCTGCAATATTGTCGCGTCATCATGGCAATTCCAGATTTAACAATTGCGTAGTTTCCCATCATTTTATCTGCATGGGCTTTAAGACCTCCCCTTGAAGTTAAGTTGATTATGCTTCCACTTTTCTGTTTCATCATTATCGGTGAAACTTCTTGAATCATTAACCAGTAACCTTTTAGATTAACGTCAGTTAACTTATCCCAAGACTCTTCGTCTAAATCAACTACGGACTTTGGGTGATACATGACAGCCACATTCATTAGTATGTCTATGGCTCCAAACTCTTTAACCACGTTTTCTACTAATTTCTTTACCTCTTCTTGGTTCGATATATCTGCTTTTAAAGCTAATGATTTGCGTCCCATTTTTTGGATCTCATCTGCTACGGCTTGGAGTTGACCTGACTCTAAATTTATATCAGTTACCGCTACATCAGCTCCTGCTTCTGCCAACCCTAAAGCAAAACCTTTACCCATATTTCTCCTAGCACCAACGACTAATGCCTTTTTTCCTTCTAAGGAGAAACTACTTAAGGACATATCAACTTAACAGCAACTACAAGGTTTTTTATACAAAGAAGAGATAAGCAGTCTAGACGTAGAACCGCTAGATTTTCTTGAATTTGAAACATTTTTTAAATTTTCTTCACTAGCTTTCGCACTCAGCTTACTTGAATCCTTTTTAGATAGGAAATACCCAGTATCAATTTCAAATTCATGGCTTCCAACGTTTGTGTTAATAAATACTTCTGAAGATTGAACACTAAAGTCTTTAAAAACCTTACCGTTTTTTAATATGGTCACTTTTTCCGGCTCTGGCAAGTTGGTAATCTTAAAACTTGTTTTATTATTAGTTTTTGTTTTATTGCCGTCATTTATTTTTAGAAATAATTTACCCTTAGTGTCATCGTGAAAGGCCTTTTGTACAGCAACTGCCGGGTAGTCAATTCCTTCTACTGAAGGTGAATAATACTTTGTTAAATTCGGTTCATTAAATAATTTCTCCCAAGCTCCTGGATCACAAACTTCGGAACACATAGCTAAAGCCGATAGCTGCCCTCTTGGCCAGTTCTCACCTAGATTAAACCAGAAACCAAACTGACTATCGTTTAGTCCAAAATATTTAGGCTCAAAGTTTTCTTCAGCAAATTTTCTTAACCTTTCGTGTGTTAACTGATCATCAAATTCTTTTGATAAGGACAATCCTAAGACTAGCATTCTGTCAGCAAGACCTATTTGGTCTGAAATCGGCTCTGCGGGATCATCCCACTTTAAAAATCTAACCCCTTCTCTATAAAGTAGCTCGGCAAACTCAGGGGCTTGGGGTTTAGCATAGAACGCTATAGCTAAAGCATGTGAGGGCTGTATTTTATGATGGTGATTCTTTAACGCATCGTAATACATAGTTACCCATTGCAAAGTTCCTTTATTATCAAAGCCATAATATTTGTCTTTAGTGTGATCAAGCCAAGACTTATAGGCAGAGTGCATTTCTTTATTAAATACATTGTCATACATTTTTAATCCCAACCCAGCTGCCGATAAACAAAAAGGCCAGGATTTAGTGTTTTCACAATGCGGTCCCATAGGAGTTTTTGTCCAGGTCTCGTACAGATGATCAACTAATTGATGTTGCGTCCATTCAAATTTAGTTCGATTAACACCTGCAAGATCAAAAGGAGAGGCCCATTTGTCGTATCCGCTAACATAGGTATGAAGAGCTTGCGTTAGGTTTAACCATCCTTTAAAAAATAAATTTCCATCTGCTCCTATAGGGTCCATTTGTAATCCCCAAGGCGCAACGCCATTAGCCGTCCAACCAGGTGCATCGTAATGCCCCCAAAACTCCTCAGGTATTAAGGTGCCCTTCCATTGCTCAGGATAATTAGGTCTATCAGGATCATGACCAAATTGAGACAACCAATCTACTGCTGCCCAATAAGTTATAGAACGCTCTGCTATTTCATCTAAAATTTCTGAATAAACTTCCCTCCAGGCGGGAGTTCTATCAGACATAAGACCTATAGCATAAGTTGATTCTTGCAAATCAAAACGAGGGAAAGAGCACATGGGAGGAGTAGAAGTTTTATCCCACCACTCCTCAGGTTCTCCATCTTCAGTCCAATCGTCAGGGGTTGTTGCCTTCTGATAAAGAAAATTTAGCCAGCCTTGAGCTCTTTCATTCAATTCTAAATTGTCGGTATTTTCTTTATTCATAAATTTAAAGTTTAGAACTTGGTCTAGAGCTTATTTGCTCGTGCCATCTATTTAGATTTTTAAGACTTTCAGCAGGCTTAAGGTCTACCATGCTAGAAGCAAAATCTATTGCAGACAATAAAGTTATATCCGCTACGGTGTATCTATTCCCAGCAACATACTCTGAAGAAGAAAATTCTCTATCCAGCCTCTTATAGTATGCAGCTACATTCAAATCACTTGCTTTTTTGGCATCAGGGATTTGATCAATAATGTTCATACTCCCGACAATGGGCCCATTTACCCAAGAGATACCAATTTGTGTCCATAATTCTAATTCAATGTGCCTATTTCTACTTTCGATATAAGAAATTTCAAAAGAGTCTTCTCCAAATAAATTAGGTTCCGGAGCAATACATTCTAAGTACCTGCAGATAGCTATAGATTCAGATATACATCTTCCATCTTCTAGTTCAAGAACAGGTATCTTGCCGCTAGGGCTTTTTTTTAGAAATTCAGGTGTTTTATGCTCTCTCTTGAGCATGTCGCAGTTAACTAGTTCAAGGTCTATGTTTTTCTCGTGAGCAAATATTTTTACACGCCTTGGATTGGGTGCTCCAGAAAAATCATAGAGTTTCATAAGGCTTAGGAGATAGCAGGAGCATCACTTCCTAAGTACTCTTCTCTCAAGGTCCTTTTTAGGACCTTTCCAGTAGCATTTCTAGGAAGTGCATCAATAAATTCAACCTTACTAGGAACCTTAAATTTAGCTAGATTTTCTAAGCAATGGGAAATCAGATCCTTTTCCTCTAAATTTTCATTTGGTTTAAGAGATATGAAAGCAACTCCAGTTTCACCCCACCTTTCGTCTGGTACTCCAATTATCGCAGCTTCACCTATCTGTGGTAATTGATAAAGAACATTCTCTACTTCAGCTGGGTATACATTCTCTCCTCCCGAAATATACATATCCTTTGAGCGATCAACAATATAAACAAAACCTTCTTCATCAAATTTAGCTGCATCACCTGTCTTTAACCATCCATCTTCAAACGAGCTTTCTGTTGCTTCTGGATTGTTCCAGTATCCCGGGGTTATGTTTGGGCCTTTTATGTACAACTCCCCCACTTTATCTGCACCAAGTTCATTACTCTTTTCATCTACTATCTTTATTTCAGTGTGAAGAAGGGCTTTTCCTGCAGATCCAAGTTTTCTCTCTGCATCTTCTGCAGCCAAACCTATGCCTCCAGGGCTAGTTTCAGTCATCCCCCACCCTTGTATCATAGATACACCCTTATTTGACCATGTCTTTAGTATAGCTTCAGCACAAGGTGCTCCTCCTATTCCAGCAATCTTTAAACTTGAAAGGTCTGTTTGATCAAAATCAGGATGGTTCATCATAAATTGATAAGGAGCAGGTACCGCAAAAAAGTGACTTACTTTATATTCAGAACTTCCTAAAATAGAAAGCGCTAACCCTGGATCAAATTCTCTTATTAGAATCAGTTCACCTCCAGCATGAAGAACTGGATTAGCATAACAATTCATACCTCCAGTGTGGAAAAGAGGAAGCACCACCAGCTGTACGCTATCAGGCCCAACGAAAGCAGGCGCGGCTAAATTGATAGTGTTATAAAGTTGCATTTGATGGTTAATCATTGCTCCCTTAGGGTGCCCAGTGGTACCTGATGTATACATGATCATAATCAAGTCATCCTGAGTGCAATCAACTTTTTCATAATTTAGTTCAGAATCATTTATAGCATGGTCATATTCACTTAAGTTGTCAGTTTTATCTATCTGAAGGGAATGGTTAATTTTGCAATCTTTCTGTAATTCAATCCCTATCTCTGAAAAAGAAACATCATAGATTAAGACGCTAGGGGTGCTGTCGTTTAAGATATATTCCAATTCCGGCTTAGTGAGCCTCCAGTTTAGAGGCAATTCAATTGCTCCAACTTTAGCGCAAGCAAATTCTAGTTCAAAAAACTCGGCACAATTCTGAGACAAGATTGCGATTCTATCTCCCTTCTTTATTCCTCGAGCCTGCAACCAATTAGCTAACCTTGAAGCCCTATCATCTAATTCTTTATAAGTAAGAGTTACATTATTGCTTAAATCCCTAATAGCAATCTTATTAGGTCTAACGTTCGAATGATAAGCAGACCAATCATAGTGTTGTACTGTCATTTCTACTTCTCTTTATAACTATAGATACACAATCATAATTAAATAAAAAAGTATCACAGCTCCCCAAATATTTAATAAGAGACCTATTCTTCTACCCACCTGCTCTCCTCTTGAGTATTGCCATAAGAAGAAAAGAGCACTGATGAATATAAGTGAAACAATAATACCTATATGCATAATATTTACTTTACTGACTAAATACTTTGCCCGCAAGCCTAGGTTCTCAACCCGTATTGATTTCCCGATTAAATTCAAATGTTTATTGAAATAAAATGCTTAAGCTATCCAAGAGCTATATCATGCGTATATGAGAGAGTCATCAAAGCCTAGAATAAAGACTTCTATAGGCATTGTTAAAAAATCAAAGAAATCCAAAGGTTTCTTTGTAGAAGACGCTACCAACGAATCACAATTTAAATTAGGCAAAAAAGAGGTTTATAAAGTAATGCCTGGTGACTTAGTCAAGTTCTCTCTAGGAAAGAAAGAATGGGCCGTTGTTGAAGAGATAATAGAAAGCAATACAAAGGAATTCGTAGGTTCTATTTTTACTAGAGGTAAAAGAATATTCTGCAGCCCTATAGGCTTTGAGAATGACATAAGAGTAGCCATATCTGGAGAAATTCCAAAAAGAATCAATTCTAACTCCTTAGTAAAGGTAAAGATGATTAAACAGCCTGAAGAAAGTAAATTAGCGGAGGGTTATATCGAAAAAGTACTAGCTAATGGCCTTGAGTTAGCTTATGAGATTGCGATCTCAAATCACAACATTAAAACAAATTGGCCTACGTCTGTAATTAATGAAGCCAAGAAATTAAAGAACGAAAAAGAAAAAGAAGATCAATATGAAGATTTAAGAAGTAAGAAGTTTGTAACCATAGATGGGAAAACTGCTAAAGACTTTGACGATGCTGTCTTAGGAGAAAAAGATAAACAAGGTAACTATATTTTATACGTAGCAATAGCGGATGTTGCTAGATTTGTTAAGCAGGGAAGTGTAATTGATCAAGAGGCAGCAGATAGAGGAACTTCCGTTTACTTCACTCAAAAGGTTGTGCCCATGCTTCCAGAGGTTATAAGTAATGACGTGTGTTCATTAAGACCTAACGAGGATAGGTTTTGTTTGGTATGTAAGACTATTGTTGATAAAAATGGAGATTTAAAACACTCAACTTTCTTTGAAGCAATAATAAATTCAAAAGCCAGACTAACTTATGAAAAACTCTCAGAAGAGATAGAAAAAAATAAATTAAACAAAATTTACTCTGAATCAATCAAGAATCTCGTTGAAATCTATGCCCGGTTAAAAACAAATAAAGAAGACAGAGGAGCGCTGGAATTGGATGTGCCTTTTTATGTACCTAAATTTAACGATAACAAGATAGTAAAGTTCTTCAACTCACCCAGAACACTTTCACATATGATGATCGAAGAATTTATGTTGGCAGCAAACATAGCAACAGCTGAGATATGTCTTAAGTTTGGTATGCCTGCCATGTATAGAATCCACCCCAAGCCAGACTTGCTTAAAATAAACCAGTTAAAAGATTTTGTGAGAAGCAGAAAAATTAATGCAAAGTTAAATGAAGGAAATACAGTCAACCAATTATCTAAGCTGGTAGATTTAGTTAAAGATAGAAAGGATAAAAAAATAATACATATGCAGGTTCTTCAATCCTTAAGTTTAGCTGTTTATAAAGCTAAGGTTTCAGAGCATTTTGCATTAGGTTATAAAGCTTATTCCCATTTTACTTCTCCAATAAGAAGATACCCAGACTTAATTGTACATAGAGCAATAAAGAAACTAATTAAGGCCAACAAAGGGAAAATTTCTTCTAGCGATAGTAGTGTTAACTTCGAGAACCCCTACCCCCAAGATGTCTTAGAAAAATTAGCTTTAGAATGTTCTACAAAAGAGAGAGCTGCTGAGAAAGCAGAAAGAGATGCCTTAAACCATCTGAAGTGCGAATTTGCGGCCGATAAGATAGGGAATTCTTTCAAGGGCCAGATAACTGGAGTGACCAACTTTGGGTTATTTATTCACCTTCAAGAAGTTAACATAGAAGGCTTGTGTCATATAAAGCACCTGCCTAAAAACGAGTACTATGTCTACGATGAATCTTCACAAATGCTACAAAGTAATAGTTCAAATCATTCCTACTCGCTTGGCGATTACCTAAAAGTTAAGGTTGAAAAGGTAGATGTTTTTTCTCAAAGAATAGACCTTAGAATACTAAAATGAAATTAACTAATGACCAAGAATTAGTTTGTGGAATCAACGCCATAAACGAAATCATTTCCATAAGACCTGGCTCTGTTAAAACTATATTCACCCAAGACTCTAAGAGAAAAAAAAGAATAGAAGAATTAGAACGGCTAGCTAAAAAGAATGGTATTGAAGTGATTGTTCAGAGCCCGTCTTTTTTTAAAAAGAATTTCTTAGAGATGAATCATCAAGGGGTTGCTATTATTTGTAACAAACGACTGGAAGAAAATGAGAGTTTTTTAGAAACTATTATTGAAGGAGATAGCTTATTACTCTTAATTCTTGAACACATAACGGATCCACACAATGTTGGTGCTTGTATCAGAAGTGCTGCAGCGGCCGGAGTTGACGCCGTAATAGTTCCGAAAGATAGAGCATGTCATTTAACTCCAACCGTTAGAAAGATATCATCTGGTGGATCGGAACTTATTCCTTTCATTGTTGTCACAAATATTGTTAGAACCATAAATAAATTAAAATCATCTGGGGTAACAATTTACGGTAGCGATATGAATGCCTCTAAATCTCATAATGAAATATCCTATAGTGATAAATCTGCTTTAATAATTGGATCGGAAGACAAAGGGTTAAAAAGATTGACTCAAGAGAATTGCGATGAAGTTATCAAAGTTAAGATGCCTGGAAGAATTGAAAGTCTAAATGCTTCTGTTAGTGCAGGCATTATGTTATTTCAGATGGTTAGCCAAAAACAAACACCTGAATAATTATTTAGTTAGAATACGACGATGCTAGCTCAAAGAACTCTCTCAAATTCAATAAAAGGTTTTGGAATAGGTCTCCATAGCGGCGATCCTATCACCCTAAAATTATTACCTGCCCCTCCTGATACTGGAATAATTTTTAGAAGAGTTGATCTAGACCCAGTAGTAGAAATCAAGGCAAGAGCAGAGAATGTGGGCGATACAACCATGTCTACTTCATTAACCTGGAAAGATGTAAAAATATCTACTGTTGAACATTTACTCTCTGCCATGGCAGGTTTGGGGATTGATAATGCATATGTTGAAGTAAATGCAGCAGAAATTCCGATCATGGATGGAAGTGCTGGGCCTTTTGTGTTTTTAATTCAATCAGCTGGGTTGCATGAGCAAGACGCTCCGAAGAAATTTATTAGAATTAAAGAAACTGTAAGGGTTCCTTATAATGATGCCTGGGCCCAGGTTTCACCTTTTGAAGGATTTAAAGTTGCCTTTACTGGTGTTTGGGATCACCCTGTACACAAACGACACGGCACAAAAGCTTCTATCAATTTTAATAGCACTTCTTTCGTAAAAGAAGTTAGTAGAGCTAGAACTTTTGGATTCATGAGTGACCTAGAGGCGCTTAAAGAGAATGACTTAGCTCTTGGTGCCAGCCAAAAAAATGCTGTAGCTATAGGCGAAAATGAGATTCTTAATGAAGATGGGTTGAGATTAGAGAATGAAATGACAAAACACAAAGTTCTAGATGCTATCGGCGATCTTTACTTACTTGGGCACAATTTAGTCGGGTCATTTGAAGGTTATAAGTCAGGCCATACAGTTAATAACGCGCTATTAAGAGAGCTTTTAGCAAGACCTGAGACGTGGGAAGTAATAACTTATGATGATCCAGGCAACTCCCCAATAACGTATTTGGATCCAATCATTGATCCTAGTTCGGGATAATTTTTTTACATTATTAAGTAATATCATGAAACAAATTGATAGAATCCAACCTACAAGAATTTTATGAGTATATTAAATAAGATATTTGGTTCAAAAAACCAAAAGATTTTAAAGAAAGTTCAACCTTTAGTTAATGCAATTAATGGACTAGAGGATGATATTTCTCATCTAAACGATAATGATCTAAAGGAAAAAAGAAGTGAGTTTATATTAAGACATAACGAAGGAGAGTCTTTAGATGATCTTCTTCCTGAGGCTTTTTCAATAGTCAGAGAAGTCAGTAAGAGGCAACTTGGCCTCCGTCATTATGATTGTCAATTAATTGGCGGTATAGCCCTTCACAACTGTCAGATAGCTGAGATGGCTACTGGAGAAGGCAAAACACTGGTTGCCACCCTTCCGAGTTATTTAAATTCATTTACAAAAAGAAAAGTGGTACTTGTAACTGTGAATGATTACTTGGCAAAAAGAGACGCCGAATGGATGAAGCCAATCTATGAAAATCTAGGTATGACAGTTTCCTATATAACTTCAGCACAAGACCCTTTTACAAGAAAAGAGGCTTATAAAGCTGATGTAATCTACGCCACCAATAATGAAATTGGATTTGATTTCTTAAGAAACAATATGGTTGTCAGCACTGAAGATAGGGTCATGAATGATTATTATTTTGCAATAATAGATGAAGTTGACTCCATACTGATTGATGAAGCTAGAACTCCTTTGGTGATATCCGGACCAGCAGAAAATACTGCTGAAATTTATCAACAAATTAGTCAGTTCGTTCCAAAGTTAGAAGAACAAGTCCTCCAAGAGAATGAAGAAGGAGAGGTAGAGACTATTAAAGAAGGACATTTCGTTGTTGATGAGAAATCTAAACAAGTTGAATTGACTGATTCGGGACATGATTTTATAGAACAGCTGTTAAAAGAATCCAACATGCTGCAACAAGATCAAAGTCTTTATTCTTCCGGAAACCTTAGACTATTACATTACATTCAATCCTCTCTAAGGGCTCATTTTCTTTTTAATAAAGATGTCGACTACATGATCCAAGAGAATCAAGTCGTTCTAATAGATGAAAATACTGGAAGAGCAATGCCTGGTAGAAGATTAGCAGATGGACTTCATCAAGCTATTGAACAAAAAGAAAATGTACCTATCCAAATGGAGAGTCAAACGCTCGCTTCCTGTACTTTCCAAAATTATTTTAGACAGTATGAAAAACTATCAGGAATGACTGGTACTGCTTCAACTGAAGCAGAAGAATTCTCAGAAATTTACGGGCTCAATGTCGTTGAGATTCCAACTAATGAAAAGATGATCAGGGATGACAAAAATGATCTTGTCTATCTTACGGAAAGTGAAAAATATAAATCTGTCGTTGAAGAAATACAAACCTACAAAGATAAAGGTAATCCAGTTCTTGTTGGGACCGCTTCATTGGAAAGTTCTGAAATGCTTTCCAAACTTCTAAAACAAATAAATATAGAACACCAAGTATTGAATGCAAAAAATCATGCTAGAGAAGCTGAAATAATTTCTCAAGCCGGCAAGCCGGGCGTTGTGACCATTGCTACTAATATGGCCGGCAGAGGAACGGATATAGTTTTGGGAGGAAATTGGGAAGCAGAATATGAAAAGTTTGGACAAGGTAACTTAGCTACAAAAAAAGAACTAAAAAACGATTGGGGAGAATTAAATAGTAAAGTGATTTCGTCTGGGGGCTTGCATGTTATTGGAACAGAAAGAAATGAATCTAGGAGAATGGACAATCAATTAAGAGGGCGTTCAGGTAGACAAGGAGATCCAGGATCCTCCAGATTCTATATATCTCTAGAAGACAACCTAATGAGGATATTTGCCTCTGATCAATTTAAGAACATTATGCAAAGAGTGGGCTTAGAGGACGGAGAGCATATAGAACACAGAATGTTAAGTGGAGCAATTGAAAGAGCCCAAAAGAGAGTTGAAGGAAGAAACTTTGATATAAGAAAAATGTTACTCGAATACGATGACATGGCAAATGAACAAAGGCAGATCATCTATTCTCAAAGAAACTCTATCCTAGAATCGGATTTAATAACTGATTTATTAAACTCGATGAGAGAAACAGTCATAAGCGACGAAATAGGATCTGTAGTGCTAGACGGTCTTGAACCAAATGAATGGGATATAGACTCTCTTGAAACCTCTCTTCTAAATACCTTTGGAATACAGGTGCCTATTAAAGACTGGGTAAAGGAGAATCAAGGTATCACCTCTGAAGAGGTTGAAAAGAGAGTGAATTCAATTACACAAGATGCTTACACTAGCAAGAGTCAAGTCATTGGCCCCGTAATGAGGGACTTTGAAAAACAAATACTTTTACAAATCATCGATACTTCATGGAAAGATCATTTAGCTGAGGTTGATGCCTTAAGACAAGGCATTGGTCTAAGAAGTTACGGCAATAAAAACCCTAAGTTAGAATTTAGAAGAGAGTCATTTGACTTGTTTGAAAACCTCCTTAATAAAATAAGGCTCGAAGGTATTAGATTTCTTTCTAGAGTAGAGATTGAATTAGAGGATTCAGGTGAATTGAATTTACCTAAACAAAACCAAAAGCAAACCCTAAACCATCAAAACCCTGAGTCGGCTCTTAACCCTGCTAAACCAGAAAAGGATGATGACCAGCCTAGTGGCAATAGAAGGCTAAGAAGAGCAGAAGCAAAATTGGCTAGAAAGAAAGACAAGAAGAGACAATAATGGGGAAAATCTGTCATATAGAAGGGGTTAAACTTGGTTGTGCTTCAAGTAACACAAGATACGGAAAAAGAAATGACTCACTTGTAATTACGCTTAATAAAGAAAGTACATTAAGTGGTAAATTCACTTCCAATTCATTTAAAGCTGCACCTGTAAAAATAGCTATTAAAAACCTACAATCTTTAATTAAAGGAGAAAAGGCCCTTGTAATAAACGCCGGAAATGCAAATGCAGCTACCGGATCAAAAGGCATTAAGGATGTTAAAAATTATTGTAAAGAAATAGGGTCTTTATTAAATATTAACCCTTCCAACGTAATTCCTTTCTCTACCGGGGTTATAGGAGAGCCCTTACCGGCTGATAAGTACCTAAGTGCATTTAAAAAAGCCTTACCTCTGTTAGATAAAAAAAATTGGAAAGATGCCGCTCAATCAATTCTTACAACTGATACAAAGCAAAAACTAATTTCAAAAGAAATAAAAATAGGAAAACGAATTTTTTCCATCACTGGCTTCGCGAAAGGCTCTGGAATGATTAGACCTGACTTTGCAACCTTACTTAGTTTTGTTTTTGTAGATGCTAAATTAAATTCCAATAGCTTAGAAAAGATTCACTCTGATGCTTTATCTCAAAGCTTCGAAGCCTTAACAATAGATGGTGATACTTCGCCCAATGATTCTTCTCTGTTAGTGGCTACAGGTAAGAAAGATAAACAAATAAAGAAGAATTCGAATGAAGAAAGGGCCTTGAAACTAGCAATTAAAGAAGTATTTGAACAACTTTCCCAGCTATTGGTTCAAGATGCCGAAGGAGCTACAAAAAAGGTTTCAGTTAATGTCGCTAAAGCAAAAACCTTAAAGCAAGCGAAATCAGTTGCGTTTACAGTAGCCGAATCCCCATTGGTAAAAACAGCTCTGTTTGGTAATGATGCTAATTGGGGGAGAATTCTTTCAGCCATAGGAAGGGATAGTGAAATAAACGACGTAAGCAGAGTTTCTATATCTATTAATGGTCAGCCCATGGTAAAAAAAGGGAATTTAGATCCAAAACATTCTGAAAAGTCCGCTGCGAGAGCCCTGAAGAAGAAGAATATAGAAATTAATATTAGTCTTGGACTGGGAAAGAAAGAATTTAAAGTACTAACTTCAGATTTATCTGAAGATTATGTGTTGATTAATAGCGACTATAGAAGTTAAAGGCTTTTTACTTGGAACGCTAATGTAACGTTTCATCTTCTTCTTCAAAATTATAAATTTCTTTACCAGCGATTTTTCTATCTTCACTTGCCCATGCTCCCAAATCTAAAAGCTGGCATCTTCTTGAACAAAAGGGTCTATGTTCGTTCTTTGATGAATATTCAGCTTTATTTCCACATTCAGGACATTTAACTAATTTCATAATAGTGATAAGAACTTTTCATGCAGTTCTTTGACTTTACTTTCAAGATCTTCAAGACTTCCTTCGTTCAATATAACCTCGTCAGCTTGTTCAAGTCTCGCTTTTCTATCTATTTGAGATGCAATAATCGATTTTATTTGTTCCTCAGAAACATTATCTCTTTGGCTTGTTCGGTCTATCTGGATCTCGACAGGCACATCAACTACTAAAACTAAAGAGCAAAAGCTCTTCTGGTCAGTTTCTAATAACAAAGGCGAAACCAAGATAGTGTAAGGACTTTTTGAGGATTCTATTTCATGTTTTATTTGAAAAGCTATTGCTGGATGCAATAAGGACTCTAACCATAATTTTTTTTCTTCAGAATTAAATATAATTTCTCTTAACTTAGAGCGATTTAATTCTCCCTCTTTAGTCAATATATCTTCGCCAAAGTGCTCGGATATTTTTTTTAGCGATTCTTTTCCTTTTTCAACTACCACTCTAGATGCTAAGTCAGCGTCTACGATATTTATGCCAAGTTTTTGAAAAATATCAGATACTGCTGTCTTACCGCTTCCTATTCCGCCCGTCAGTCCAATAATCATAGAACTTGATGTTATCAGAAGAAAATTAAATTTTCCTTCTATTCCCTTCTCTCTCTCAAAAAATCAATAACAGCTGAAGTAAAAATATCATTCCTATCGCCTGCAATCATGTGGGCAGCCTTTTCTATCTCCACAAACTCAGCATGTTTTATTGTTTCCATAAATTGCTTCACTTCATCTTCAGTAACAATGTTGCTCATAGCTCCTCTAATTAGGAGGGTAGGTACAGAAACATTCAAAGCGTACTCCTTTTGCCTTTTCTTATAATCTCCTCTTCGTTTTGACCTCGATCCAATAAATTTAGGGTCCCAATGCCAATAATATCTTCCGTCATCTTTAAGCCTTAAATTTTTTTCTAGTCCTTTATTGTCTGTCGGCCTTTTACGATGTGGGAGATATGTTGAAATTGCTTGCGAAGCTTCTTCTAAACTAGTAAATCCTTTATGACCTGAACTCATAAAATTTAGTATTTGATCCGACCCTTCATCGTTAGGGTATATACCAATATCTACCATTATTAAAGAAGTGCATAAATCTTGATATTCTTTATCTCCAGTAGTGCACAAAGCGACCATTCCTCCAAGTGAAGCTCCAACTAATGATGCAGGCTTACTAAGCTCGTTAAGAATGGAGATTAAGTCTTCTTTGTAGCTTTCAATGGCGTAATCTCCTTCTGGATGCCAGTCACTCTCTCCATGCCCCCTTAAATCGATTGCTACTGCATGAAAACCAGATTCTGCTAACTTTCTTCCCGTTTCTCCCCAAGCATGTCTTGTCTGACCGCCTCCATGCATCAAAATAACTAATGGGTCTTCTCTGCTTCCCCATTCAGAAGCTTTTATAGACAATCCTGATTGGACTCTAAAATACATATATTAATTTTTTATGGAAACGAATAAAACAAATGGATAGTTTTGAGTGATAATACAGAAACTAAACTATCACACCACTAATTAATTATATTTTTTTATGAACGCACCCAGATCGCTTCTAGATAGGCTTAAATATATCGGACCTAGTGTGATAGTAACCGGGAGCGTCGTTGGAAGTGGCTCAATAGTCATGACACCATTACTTGGTGCAGCGGCTGGTTTTGTGTTGCTATGGTGGCTGCTTTTAAGTATGTGGAGCAAACCAATCATTCAAGCTGAAATAAGTCGTTACATTGTTGTAACTAGAAAAACATTCCTAGAGGCTTTTTCTGATATGCCTGGATTTAAAACAACGATACAAGGAAAAACAACTTCGTGGCTTGTCTGGTTTATGTTCATAGGAGTTATACCTTCTGTTGCCGGAATGGGAGGCCTAGCAGGGGCTGTGGCAGAAGCCGGAAACTCTATGATACCTTTAATAAGCGTCGAGATATGGGTCGTTGCCTGTTGTTTGACTACCTGGTTAATTCTTTACTGGGGTTCTTATCAAAACTTAGAAAGCATCTTGCTGGTGATGGTTTTATTCTTTTCCTTTATAACAATAGCTATTGCATTTTCAATGCAATCAACAGAATATGAGGTCAATTTTGAACAGATTTCTCAGGGATTAACTTTCAGTTTTCCAACAGAGTTTTTGCCTTTAGCCCTAGCTGTATTTGGTTTTACTGGCATAAGCTATGGTGAAATCATGGCTTACACTTATTGGTGCTTAGAAAAAGGTTATGCTCAAGATACAAGAAATGATATTCAAGAAACCAAAGCTTGGATTAAGACCATGCAGACTGACGTATGGGTAACAGTTTTATTTATTACCATAGGAACCTTACCCTTTTTCTTTTTAGGAGCTGGCGTTCTACACTTTGTCCCTGAATTACAAGAATCTTTAGCGACCAACTCCTTTTGGGATGTTGACATAATTGGAGCCTTACAAAATATGTTCTCTCTAGTATTAGGGGGATGGGCAAAGTGGCTATTCATAATACTTGCTTTTTTTGTGTTGTTTTCAACCTTACTATCAGGAACGGCCGCATTTACTAGAACTATTGCTGATTATCTAATTTCTACAGGCCTAGTATTAGAGCAAGAAGACACCAGAACTTATCTAATAAAACTAATTGCTTTCTTTATACCCTTCTTCTCATGTGTCTTTTATTTCATCTTACCCAACCCAATAACCTTATTAATTATTGCAGGAATATGGGCGGCGATGGGTTTGCCTATTGTGAATATAGGTGCACTCTACCTAATCAGTAAACTAGATAAAGATTTACAACCGAAACAAAGCACAAAAACAATACTATGGTTAAGTTTAATACTTCAAATTACCATGGCCCTTCTAATCCTTTATGATATGACTATTGGGTTTTAATAATAAAGGTTTATAGATGGATTTAGTCAAATGGCCCTTTTTAAAACAGAGTTGGGGCATGGAAGTGGTCAAGTCTGAAGGTCCTTATCTTTATACTAATGACGGCTCTAAAATACTTGATGCCGCAGGAGGCGCTATAGTAAGTAACATAGGCTACGGGAGAGAAGAAGTAGCTGAAGCTGTAAAAATAGCTACGAAGAACAATTCGTATGTCCTTCCTCCATTTTTAACACCTGAAAGAGAAGCTTTATTGGATGAATTAAGAGAACATTGGCTTCCCCCTCATTTAACCAGGATTCATCTTTCTTCAGGAGGCTCTGAAGCAAATGAGTCGGCAATTAAACTTGCCATTCAATACCAAGCTAGTAGAGGAAAACCTGAAAAGAATATCATCTTAACTAGATCTCTCTCTTATCATGGCACGACTTTAAATATGTCCGGTATTTCAGGCCATGCTGCAAGAAAAAGAGGTCTAGAAAATTACGTTCCAAAGTCCCCCATGATAGAAACGCCCTACCCTTTAAGGTGTCCTTTGGGCAGCTTTCATCCTGGAGCTAAAGATTACTACCTTGATAACTTAAAAGAAGTGATACAAGAAGTAGGGGCTGAAAATATAGCTGGCTTGCTAATGGAACCCATCAATGGATCGAGTGGGGGCGCTATAAGTCCTCCAGAAGGGTATTGGGAAGAAGCTCAAGAAGTTTTAATTGGTAATGACATACTGCTGATTGCAGATGAAGTCATGACAGGGTTTGGGAGAGTTGGAGAGGATTTTGCTAGTAATCTTTACAGCCTTCAGCCAGACATATTAGTAGCTGGAAAAGGCATGGGTGGAGGTTACGCCGCCATTGGAGGTACCTATAGTACTGATAAAATAGCTGATTCAATAATGGCAGCAGGTTACGAAGTTATGTTTCATACTTTTGCTGCCCTACCCCAATCTTGCGCAGCTTCCACAGCCGTTCTAAAAATTCTTAGAGAAGAGAAATTATGTGATCGAGTTAACCCACTCGGTGAAAAGATTATTGATCAATTAAATACAGAAGTGGGTCAGCACCCTAATGTAGCTGAAATTAGAGGAAAAGGGCTATTAATTGGAATAGAAGTAGTCAAAGAAAAGGAAGGGTTAATTTGCTTTGATGAAAAGGAAAAAATTACTTCCAAAATTATGATGAAAGGATTAGAAGATGGAGTCTTTCTTTACCCTGGAGGTACGGGAGAATTTAGAGACATAATCTGCTTGGGTCCAGCATTTACCATTGGAGACGAGGAAATAGATTTGATGGTAAAGGCAGTTAAGAATTCACTGAATCATATTGCAGATATTTATTCTTAAAATTTGAATGGTGGAGCCAGTCGGGATCGAACCGACGACCTCATCCGTGCAAGGGATGTGCTCTCCCAGCTGAGCTATGGCCCCACTTTGGGATGCGTAGATTACCAAAAACTAGAGAGTTAGAAACATTTATTTTATGTTTATAAAGAATTTGCTCTTCCTTCTATAGCCGCATTGATTCTTTCAAGTATATCCTTTTGATCTAAATCTTTAGTCATTTGATAATGCGGATGGCCCAAAGTTGCTAAGTCTGTTGCAACCTCAATTGCCTTTTGCATCAATTCTCCTTCATCAACCACTTCATCCAAGTAACCTGCTTCTATTGATTGATCTATAGGGTAAGCCTCAGCATTAAGAATAGCTCGATGCCAATGCCTCTTAGAAATTCTTGATTTTGAGATCTCCAATATAGGAACCGGTATAGACATATTATTTCTATGCTCATTAGCTTGGACAATATACTTACCTTTTGCTCCTATTCTATAGTCAGCACAGCAAAGTAAGAAAGCTCCCAAAGCAATTGAATGGCCACTTGCAGCTACTACAACCGGTCTAGGAAAACCGTAAATTCTTGCAAGTAGCTTAAATCCATTTACTGTCATATCTACTATGTCTTTGGCTTCACCTCCAGTCATGGTTTTTAAATCAAATCCTCCAGAAAATAAACCTTGTCTTCCAGTAATCAACAAAGACCCTTTATCGTCAGGAACTCCGTCAAGTAAGTTATTGATAGCGGCACTCATTGCACTTGAGAATACATTGGCCTTTCCATCATCAAGAGTAATTATTGATACATCACCTTCTTTAGTAAGGGTAGCAAGTTGATCCGTCAT
>Ga0066867_10000046_pt1 | contig 53484 bp, 44 predicted proteins | sample ETN01SmetaG_4_FD_65606 | JGI IMG/M metagenome (GOLD analysis project Ga0066867, IMG submission 65606) | Marine microbial and viral communities from oxygen minimum zone, Eastern Pacific Ocean - ETNP2014F12-01SV261 | ecosystem: Environmental > Aquatic > Marine > Oceanic ... | reverse complement strand
TTTTTTAACTGATTTTTGTGTTTTATTACGTCAAGCCCTCCTTCAGTAGTAATCTCTTCTCTTTTTTCAGGCACCAGGGAAACTTTATCAGGTTTGGTGTCCAAAGCTATTAGAACCATTTCTTTGGTAGCCGCCATTTCAAGGTTCAGCCTGGTTTTAACCATTTGACGCATTAGTTTCAAATCCCTGTCCTGGATATGCCTTCTGTCTTCTCTAAGATGAATAGTAATGCCGTCTGCGCCGGCCAGTTCTACCAGTACTGCAGCAGCTACAGGATCGGGTACATTAGTCTTCCTTGCTTCTCTAATTGTCGCCACATGATCTACATTTACTGACAATTCAGCCATACACGTCTCTCTATTTTAGACAAGGTGAACGTAATTAACCGGATATTTTAAGTGCAATGATTTTGTCATTGCACACTATCCTGCATATCCTGTCTAAGTTTTTAATGAATAATGGCGTCTGCTACAGCGAGGGCTCTTTTGGTTTCCTTAACATCATGGGTTCTCAATATTTGAGCCCCGTTTAGAATACCAAATACAGAAGCCGCGATGGATCCTTCTAGACGCTCTTCAACGGGAAGGTCTAATATTTTTCCAATAAACGATTTTCTCGAAAGACCGAGTAAAATTGGTTTTTTAAGTTTTTGCAACTGTTTGAGTTTTTTTAAAATAGTAATATTATGGGAAAATTTTTTTCCAAAACCAATACCCGGGTCAACAATAATACTGCTTTCTTTTATGCCGGAAGAAACCGCCTGTTTAATGCCCCTCTTAAGATATGCTGTGATTTCTCTCATAAGGGATTTATAAGACGGGTTTTTCTGCATAGTTTTAGGTTTCCCGGAAATATGCATGATAATCACAGCGGCTTTTGCCGAAGCTATGGTTTTAGCCATATTAGGGTTAAACCTTAATCCGCTAATATCATTAATTATGCTTACGCCTTCCTCCAGAACAGCCCTGGCGACAGCTGATTTGTATGTATCCACAGATACAGGAATATCAAATTTTTTAATTAGCCCATTAATTACAGGTAAGATTCTTTTTAATTCTTCCTCTTCTGAAACAGGATTAGACCCCGGGCGGGAAGATTCCCCTCCTATATCCAGAATATCGGCACCCTCTCGGATCATTTTATCCGCTCTTTTTAAGGCAGTATTGACCGAGATTACTCTACTCTCCTTATAAAAAGAATCGGGAGTGATATTTAGAATTCCCATTATATGGGTTCTTTTTTTAAGATTCAAACGATATTGTCTGCAAAGAAACATTTCCTTATTGTGCGAATGTTTTCTGTTAGTTTGAAGGATACAACATATACTCTTTAGGCTGAAGATTTCCAGTAGTCTGCCACAGAGAGCTTCAAATTACGAGGCGTAGAAAAGCTAAAGGTTTTTCTTTAGTTGGTCATAGAGATTAAATTCTTTTTCCGCTTTGCTTTTCATGTTTTTTGCCTCATAAGCTTTACCGAGCAAATGATGATGATGGGCATCGAAAGGAAACACTTCCACTGCCCTTTCAAGGTAAATAATGGCCTCATCATAGCGTTTCTGCAAAAAAAAAACTTCCCCAAGGTTTGCTTTAGCTATCTCTAAATCGGGGAAATTCTTAATAGCCTTTTTCAAATACAATTCTGCCTGGGGATAGTTTCCCTTGTGTTTATATGCCTTGCCGATATTATTAAGTAATATTGGAAAATTGGGGTTGATCTTTAGAGCATTCTGAAAAGAAGTAATTGCCCCGTCGTATTTTCCCTGGCTCAAAAGAATCATTCCAAAATTATTGTGGGCGTACATATTGTCAGGTTCTTTTTTTATAATTTCAAGAATGATTAACCGCGCCTTTTCATGCTCACCTTTAATGCTCAATTGTATAGCCCGGTTCATTAAGGCAGACGTTTCTCCAGCATGTGCGATTGAGGACAAAAAAATCATATAAAAAGAAATCAAAAATCCTGAAGTAAACTTTTTCATCGTATTGTGTTCCCTGTTTCTAAATTGAAAGTGTTTAGCGAGCGTATTTCTTATGTAGTCAAGGATGGATTTAACCCCTTTTCTCTTTTGTTCATATCAGAAGTTCAATATCCTTGTAAAGGTTTTCTGGTTTAGTGGTAGGGGCAAATCTTTTCCTTGGATTACCCTCTTTATCAATGAGAAACTTTGTAAAGTTCCATTTTATTCTCTCTCCCATAATCCCTGGTAATTTTTTTTTTAAATACTTAAAAAAAGGATGAGCATTTTTCCCATTGACTTCCGCTCTGGAAAACATGGGAAAGGTCACACCATAATTCAAAGAACAAAACTCTTTTATCTCTTTATTGTTTCCAGGTTCTTGTCCACCAAACTGGTTGCATGGGAAAGCGAGTATAACAAAATTCTTGTCTTTATATTTTTCGTATATCTTTTGAAGTCCCTTATATTGAGGAGCAAAACCGCATTTGCTGGCAGTATTCACTACAAGAATAATTTGACCTTTATAACTTTCTATGGGAATTTCTTTTGAATCAATGGAAGTTGCTTTAAATTGAAAGATATTGGTCATGACTTTAAAAAGAAATTGCTTTTATTTAGCTTTGACTATAACCTGAGTGCAAAAGTTTGTCGGAGCTGTAAAGGGGTCTATTATGTTATGCTCATTTTTGCCAAATTAAAGCTCTAATAATTGTATACAGAAATTAAAAAAGTTGTCAAATTTTAAGTTGAGCTAGTAAACATCACCCTCTTCCGACAGTGTCTGTCCTGAGTTAACCCAAGGGCTCAGGACAAATTTTTCAAAGGGGAAATTATTGTAGTGTTGAGCCTTTCAATATAGTGTTGTATTCTTTTTTTAGTAAAGTTTTAAAAAAAATAGATGGGATAACAGGATTTATTTGATATAAATTAATTATTAATCTTGTTTATCCTGTAATCTTGCAAAGCTGAGATTAGCTCACGTCAAATAAAAGAAAAGAATCATGAAACCGTTGTCTGAGAAAACTGAAACACGAATACAGGAAATGGGAAAACGGTTGCTCGAAGCAGCACGCAAGCGAAAGCAGGCTTTCTGGGCGCGGGAACACTGGGAAGAAATACTCTTTCACAAATTAATGGACAATGAGCAATTGCGTGTGCAGTTACTCCGCTTTGTGGATGTTCTTCCCGCACTGATTTCGGACGAAGACCTTTCCAAGCATCTTTATGAATACCTGGGAGAAGAGGATTTACCGATACCGGGGTTTGCCAAGTGGGGCATCGAGCATGCGCAAGGCTCTGTTGCGGCTCATTTGGCTGCCGGGGCAGTACGCACAGCTATGCACGGCCTGGCAAAACGATTTATAGGCGGCGAGGATGTAAACGACGCATTTAATACAGTCAAACACCTGCGCAATGAAAACATGTGCTTTACTCTTGATCTGTTGGGGGAAGCTACAGTTAGTGAAGCTGAAGCGGATGAGTATTGCGACAAGTATTTAAATTTTATTAAAGACCTGGCGCCCCGGCTTAAATCCTGGAAACCAAACCTTTTGCTGGATACTATCAATGACCGCTCCATTCCTCGATTTAACCTTTCTATTAAAGTTTCATCTTTATGTTCTCAGATTGATCCCATTGACATTGAAGGACGGGCTGAGACAATAAAAAAACGGTTGCGTTCTATATTTCAGGCTGCCAAAAAAGAAGGAGCCTTCATCTGCCTGGATATGGAGCAGTACGACATGAAGGAAATTATCCTGCGGGTGTTTCAGGATATTCTTGTTGAGCCTGAGTTTCGTGACTGGCCGGACGTGGGAATAGCGTTTCAAGCGTATTTACGCGATACGGAAAAAGATCTATTGAGTTTGGTAGATTGGTGCGGTAGCAGGGGGAGTCCTATTACTGTCCGGTTAGTTAGAGGAGCTTACTGGGATTATGAAAAGATAATAGCAAAACAGAATGAATGGAATATGGCCGTGTGGTCTGAGAAAGGGGAAACCGATCTTTGTTTTGAAAATTGTGTCCGTCACCTCATGGATAATTACCCGGTGTTAGATATTGCCGTCGGCTCCCATAACGTTCGGAGTTTAGCATTAGCAATGGTACTGGCTGAAGAGAAGGGTTTGAAGCCCGGACAATTTGAAATGCAAATGTTGTATGGTATGGCCGATCCTCTAAAAGAGGTTATTGTGGAAATGAACCAGAGGACTCGCATTTATGTTCCCTGCGGGGAATTGATTTCCGGCATGGCCTACATGGTAAGGCGGTTGCTGGAAAATACGGCAAGCCAATCTTTTCTGCGCATGAGCTTTGCTGAAGATCTTCCTGCTGAAACTCTCTTAGCTCCTCCGATATCTCCAGAGCAAAAAGAAGATGATTCTAATGAAAAAGAATCGACTCAACAACCCCCTTTCCCCTCTTTAGGGGGGGGGGATAAAAGGGGAGGGGAGCTTCCGCCTTTTGTTAACGAACCAGTTCATCGTTTTACAGACGAAGTGGAGCGCAAAGCCTTTGCCGCGTCTATTCAATATGTCCGCGACAACCTGGGACAGGAATATCCGCTTCTTATAAACGGAGAGAAGGTTAATAAAACCGTACACATTGTTTCAATAAACCCGGCGCGTCCTGAAGAAGTTGTGGGACGAGTTTCTCGATCGGATAAACAGGATGTTGGACGTGCTATAGAAGCCGCAATATCCGCGTTTCCCGGGTGGAGAGATTTGACCGCTAAAAAACGGGCTGATTACCTGATAAGTATCGCAAAGCATCTGCGCAAACGCCGAGACGAGTTTTCCGCGTGGCAAATCTTTGAAGCGGGTAAAACATGGCGAGAGGCGGATGCCGACGTAGTCGAGGCTATTGATTTCCTCGAATATTATGCGAGGGAAGCCATGCGTTTTTCATGTGAGACGAATTTTAATATTCCCGGTGAAAATAACGCATACTTCTATCAGCCCCGCGGTGTCGGCGTGGTTATCGCGCCGTGGAATTTTCCACTGGCTATTCTTTTGGGAATGCTGTCTGCTTCAATCGTGTCCGGTAATACAGTAATATTAAAAGCATCCTCGCAAACTCCGGTTATTGCCGCAAAGCTTGTGGAAGTTTTAAGCGAAGTGGGTTTGCCGAATGGGATCGTGAATTTCCTTCCCGGTTCCGGAAGTGAGATTGGTGATTTTCTTGCAAGCCATCCAAAGGTAAATTTTATTGCCTTTACAGGTTCACAGGAAGTGGGATGCGGAATTTATAAATTAGCCGCGGAAGTTCAAGATGGTCAGACACATTTGAAACGCGTTATTGCTGAAATGGGCGGAAAGAATGCCATTATTGTGGATTCCGACGCGGATATGGACGAAGCGGTATCAGGGATTGTTGCTTCCGCGTTTGGGTACCAAGGACAAAAATGCAGCGCGGCTTCGCGGGTTATTGCGGTGGGGAATGTTCATGATATCCTTGTTCAGCGATTAGTAGAAGCAGTACGCAGTTTGCGGGTCGGGATGCCGGAAGACCCAGGAAGTTTTATGGGAGCGGTTATTGACGAACAGGCTAAGAAAAAAATACAAAACGCTATTGAAAATGGAAAGCGGACAGCCAATGTTGCGTTGGAAGTAGACGTGAGTTCGTTAGGTAATGGCTTTTTTGTTGGCCCAACTATTTTTGTGAATGTTCCGCCTGCGAGCGATCTTGCCCAAAAAGAAATCTTTGGTCCTGTATTAGCTGTTATTCAGGCAAAGAACTATAAAGAAGCTTTGGATATTGCGGGAAAAACGTCTTACGCGTTAACAGGAGGTGTTTATACCCGGAGTCCGGAAAACATGGAGCTTGCAAGGCGGGAGTTCAGAGTAGGTAATCTCTACTTTAACCGGAAAATTTCAGGGGCTATTGTCGGACGCCAGCCGTTTGGTGGTTTTAAGATGAGCGGCATCGGCAGCAAAGCCGGGGGTCCGGATTATCTTTTACAGTTCATGGAACCCCGTACCCTTACAGAAAACACATTCCGCCGCGGCTTTTCACCGGAAGAAATGTAAGAATCAGCTTTAAGCCGTTAGCAGTTAGTAAAGATTTTGACAGGACACGCTCAGCGGGTCAGGATAGCAGAATAAACTGGATTTTTTTAAGCCTAAAAGCTGATTGCTGATAGTTGTCAACTTACATATCATGAAAATTCTAATCACAGGTTCCCATGGTCTTGTTGGTTCTGCTCTTATCCCGGTGGTTGCAAATGCCGGGCATACGGTAATTCGTATGATTCGCCCGCCAATGAAACCGGATGAAAAAAAAATCTTATGGAATCCACAAACAGGCTTTGTTGAAAAGGAAAAGCTTGAGGGCTTTGATGCTATAGTTCATCTTGCGGGAGAGAATATCAGTACAGGTAGGTGGACAGCGGAAAAAAAAGCGCGCATCCGTGACAGTCGCGTAAAGGGAACACGGTTTCTTGCAGAAATTATAGCCGGACTGAAAGCTAAACCTAAAATCCTCGCTTCAGCTTCTGCAATCGGGTTCTATGGTAGTCGGGGAACGGAGGTCATGAGTGAAAAAAAATCACCTGGTTCAGGGTTTTTGGCGGAAACATGCGTTCAATGGGAGGCAGCCACAGAACCGGCAAGTCAGGCAGGAATCAATGTTTTTCATCTTCGGTTCGGGATAATACTCAGTCCAAAAGGCGGAGCATTGGCCAAAATGCTCCCTCCTTTTAAGCTTGGTGTGGGAGGCAAAATTGGCAGCGGCTTTCAGTATATGAGCTGGATTTCAATAACTGATGTGGTGAGTGCTGTAATGCATTTTTTGAAGAGGAAAGAACTTAACGGACCGGTTAATATTGTTTCTCAACAGCCCGTGACAAACCTTGAATTTATAAAAGCGCTTGGCAAGGTTTTATCCCGGCCTACATTTTTTCCTTTACCGGCTTTTGCAGCGCGATTTGCATTGGGAGAAATGGCTGACGAATTGCTTTTATCAAGTACGCGTGTTGAGCCTTCCCGCCTGAAGGCTTCGGGTTATGCTTTTCAACACAATAATATTGAAAAGGCTTTGCAAAGTATGTTGAAAAAGTAAGAAATTGTCTATATCAATGACAGGAGTCGATGGTTTTTTCTAACGGGATAAGTGTCGCTGTTCAATTAATCCGGGTTTTTAATTTAATTCTTATTGAATAACAGATTATCAAGAGAAATTTTTCCTCCTCCGTTTATTATTAAAGCAATTGCCATGCAAAGGAGTGATCCCGCAAACTCAAATCCCTTATTGGATACAAAAAAACCATGTTTTAGATGCACCGTGAAAACAGCAACCGACATTACGACGGCAATAAAGAGCGCTGCCCACCTTGTAAAAAGCCCCAGCAGCGTCAGTAGCCCCCCAAAAAATTCCGCACAAGAAAGCGCGATTCCAAAGAAAGCCGCGAAACCAAAACCCATCATATCCATAAACCGGATTGTTCCTGCAATGCCGCCTCCTCCAAAAAAACCGAATAGTTTCTGGCTCCCATGAGTTAAAAACACCACACCGAGCGCTATTCTTATGGAAAGCATACTGTACTCTTTGAATCTATCCAGATTTGAATCTAAAACCTTAATTATAAACATGAAATGTATAAAAGTGTTTTTGAAAATTTCATTTTATTTATCCCGGGCCAAGCGAAACCCGTAAAGCATACGCCGGTGGCTGTCAGGCCTATCCCTGTGGCGTTTAGCGGCTCTCAGGTTGTTTGACAAGTTGCCCCAAGAACCACCCCTAAGAACTCTGTATTCTCCACTGCCTGGCCCTTTTGGATTGTTACGGGGGCTCTTTTGGTAATAGTCCTTATCATACCAATCCTGCACCCATTCCCAAACGTTACCAGACATATTGTATAACCCTAATGAATTAGGTAGTAAACTTTTTGCCGAAATAGTCTTTGTTCTATAAATCCCAGGTCGGGAGTAAGGTTTCTTATACTTCAGACTCCCATTAAAATTTGCCTCATCAGGTCCTATGATATTTTTCCCAGTAGCAAACCTCAGCTTTTTCCCCCCTTCTCTCGCTGCATACTCCCATTCCGCTTCTGTTGGAAGCCTGTAGTTCATGCTGGTCTTTACATTCAACATCCTGATGAATTCCTGAACATTGTTCCATGACACATTATCCGCAGGGCAGTCATCCCCACAGTCATAAAAGGACGCCATGTTATTCCCCATGACCTCCTTCCATTCCCTCTGTGTCAGTTCATATTTTCCAAGATAAAAATCATCCACGCAGACCTCATGAACTGGTTTCTCATCATATTTCCCATCCCCGAAGGTATCTCCCATTTGATAACAGTCTCCCTTAATGAAGACCATATCCTGCTTCCCGATCTGTCTGCCCTTATTAGAGTGGGGTTCTATCGCAAATGCAGTGGAAGTCAAAGCAGTAGAAACTAATACCAAAAGGATGTACAAAATTAAATCTAAGAATTTCATTTTGGTTATCCCGGAGTTCAACTTAGATATGGGGCACCTCTAAAAACTCTATTTTTTCATATCACAACCCCCTTAATCCCCCTTTTTTAATGGGGGATAAAAGATGGATGTGAGTTTTTAGAGGTGCCCATATCTAATTACCGTCTTATCATATTAAGGGCGGAACCCGCATTAAACCATAGAATATGTTCGAAGTTCATGCTGTGTGACGCAGAAATGGTGTTTGTTGAACCATTACTGTGGCGGATGTTAATCAATACTTCTTTATCGGGTTCTAATTTATCGAGATCGCGAAAAGTAAGGCTATCATCCTTTTTGATTATCTCATAATCAGAAGGATCACTAAAAACTAATGGAATTATGCCTTGTTTTTTCAGATTTGTTTCATGGATACGGGCATAGCTGCGTGCCAGAACTACAAGGCAACCCATGTACCGTGGTGACATTGCTGCATGCTCCCGCGAACTCCCTTCTCCATAATTATTATCTCCAATTGCAATCCAGCCCTTGTTAAGCGCCTTGTAATCACGGGCAATATTGTTTAGAGATTGATCCTCCTTGCCGGTAAGAACGTGATAACCTGTGCCCGGTTTATTAGAAAATACATTATTTACACCTGAAAACAAGTTGTCGCTGATACGATCCAGATGTCCACGGAACCTTAACCATGGTCCTGCAGGAGAAATATGGTCAGTCGTACACTTGCCCCGGGCCTTAATAAGCGCTGGTAGTTCAGAATAGTCTTCTTTCTTATCTGCTGCCTCAAAAGGTTCTAACAGACAGAGACGTTCACTTGAGGGATCAATAGAGACAGTAAGGGAATCAGGCTCACTGGAAGGAGCAACAAAACCGCTTTTATCCTGAATCAATCCCTTTTCCGGGAGCTCACTTGCTGCAGGAGGATTAAAAATAACGGTTCCCCCTTTATCCAGTTTAATTCCTTTGTGAATTGGATCTTGGTCTAAACTACCGTTCAGCGCGTAAGCTGTAACAACCTCTGGACTGGCGATGAAAGAATGAGTGTTAGGATTACCATCGTTATGGCGCGGTGAATTACGATTATATGAATTCATTATAGAGTTTTTTTCTTTTTTATCTACATCGCTTCGCTCCCACTGGCCGATACATGGCCCGCAGGCATTTGCAAGTACTTTAGCGCCGATAGCCTCAAGATCGCCTAATAAACCATCCCGTTCAATAGTAGCTCGTACCTGCTCTGAGCCGGGGGTAATAAGAAAAGGAACGCGTGTCTTCAAGCCCTGTTCCTTTGCCTGCCGTGCAACGTGAGCCGCGCGGCCAATATCTTCATATGAGGAATTAGTACAACTTCCAATAAGCGCGGCTTTAAGCGCCATAGGATAGTCGTTTACTTTGGCATCTTGAGCCATTTTAGATACAGGTCGCACCAAGTCCGGAGTATGGGGTCCAACAATATGCGGTTCCAGAGTAGAAAGGTCGATTTCAATAACCTGATCATAATATTTCTCCGGTTGTTCAATTACTTCAGGGTCTGCAACTAGGTGCTTTTTATATTTCTCAGCTATATTAGCAATCTTATCTCGTCCGGTAGCGCTTAAATAATGAGCCATTTTGTCATCAAAAGGGAATATTGAAGTAGTGGCGCCCAGTTCAGCTCCCATATTGGCAATGGTGGCCTTAGCGGTACAGCCCAAAGACTGTGCTCCTGGACCAAAATATTCAATGAATTTTCCGGTTCCACCACTTGTGGTTAGTATTCCGGCAAGCTTAAGAATAACATCCTTTCCACTTGTCCAATCGGATAATTCTCCTGTGAGGCGGATACCAATAATTTTTGGCCACAATACTTCCCAGGCCATGTCTGCCATTACTTCTACCACATCGGCGCCGTCAACACCAACCGCAACCATACCGAGTCCGCCTGCATTTGAAGTATGAGAATCAGTACCTATTATAAGCCCACCTGGGAAAGCATAGTTTTCTAAAACCACTTGATGTATGATGCCGGAACCCGGTTTCCAGAACCCTATTCCGTATTTAGCCGCTGCCGATACCAGAAAATCATATACCTCGCGATTGTTATTCTCCGCGGTTTTCAGATCCTCATGCGCATTAATCTGTATGCGAATCAGGTGATCGCAATGTATTGTCGTAGGAACAGCAACACTCTTGACTCCTAAATTAATGAACTGCAGTAAGGCCATCTGCGCCGTAGCATCCTGCATTACTACACGATCCGGATTAAGTAAAACTGTAGTTACTCCACGTTTCGGCAAGCCTTCATTGCCCAATTCAAAATGAGCAAATAATATCTTTTCTGAAAGAGTTAAAGGCCACTTCTTAGCGCGGCGGACAGCAGCAAGCCGTCTCGTCAACACTACTTTAAAGTGGTTTTCAATTTTATCAACGAAATCTTCTTGATTTTTTTCCATCCATTCTCCTTATGTTAGAATACGCGCTTTACGTTAAGATACGCAATGTATCCAAAAAGATTTAGAATTTCAAGAACTATTTGCGTGCGCCTCTATAAACTCCTTTTTTTAAAGAGCAACCCTTAATTCTCTTTGTTAAAATGGAATTAAAGAAGTGAATATGAGATTTAAATGAGCTCTTTCAAAAAAAGTTGCTGGTTCTGAAAATCCAGATCAAGAAAAGTATCCAATTGATGTTTGTATAATGAAGAAAGTAAAACCTGAGTGGGATAGCCTGATTTTTTTAAGATTTTATCAGTGTATTTTTTCAAATTTCAAAATTAGTTCTGCTTTACAGATATAAAAATGGCCAATTAACTTAAAACCATTTTCTTTCATAATATCGACTAATTTTTTTCGAGTATAATGAGTAATATGGTCATCTTTGTACCCTCCCGGTATAAAAAACCCGTATAAAGGTTCAATGATCCTCCACATTATTGTAGAATAATCCGGTGTACCTAATATCAAACAGCCGCCAACTCTCAAGATACGTGCCATTTCCTTGAAAATAACCGGATCATAATTGACATGTTCAATTACTTGAGAACAAATCGCGGACTCGACACTGCTATTTTTAAAGGGGAGAGCAAAAACAGAGGCATTAACAAGGGGAACATGGTATCTTCTCATATAACGGAGCCGGCTTATTCCGATATCTATTCCAACGGCACGATTTAATGTTTTTAAAATCCGGCTTGAACCGCATCCAATATCAAAAGTCAATTTTTTAGAATCCGCGTTTTGAGTAATAATTGCGTGCCGCTTCCTCTGCCAGTATCTTTGTAAGGGTATCTTACTTATATAAGCACGTTCATCATAATCGGCTGAATCAATAGAATTTCGCAAACACCACATCTTAACAAGTGTTTTTAATAAAACAATTCCAAACTTAAACAACTTTGCTTTTGACTGGCCGCTTTTGCGAGGGACATATATTAAGGGAGTTTCCAATATTTGATATCCTTGTGCATAGCATTTAATCAACACTTCTTCTAAAATTTCAAATTGTGTTCCTTCCAAGGGAATTTCTTCCAGTATCTGCTTTTTATAAAGGCGAAAACCGCTGGAAAAATCTTTGATTGGTAAAGAAAGAATTTTGGAAAAGCTGAAATTCAAAATGACGCTAAATATTTTCCTGATAACAGGCATATTAGCCTCGCCGCCAGGGATATATCTTGATCCGATAATGATCTCTGCTTCATGACGTCTTTCCCACATATGTTCGATAAAATCAGGGTTATGAGACAAATCGGCGTCAAGTGTGAGAATGAACTTTCCCTTAGCATATTTAAATCCAAGTTTTAAAGCATTACCGTATCCTTTCTGGGGATGGATAATGACCTTTGCTCCAAAGGAAGACGCGGTCTCAACCGTATCATCTACAGATCCCCCATCAACAATAATTATTTCATAACAGTTGGTTAGAGATGAAATAACTTGCTTGACTTTCGGAATTAAGAGGACAAGGTTATCTTTTTCATTAAGAGTTGGAATAATTATAGATAAATCCATTTTTCAGCAAACTGGAAAACCAGCATATTACGAAGATTAGGATTAAGCTATCGGTAAAATTCTAAAGGATTAACCAGCACATTTAAAGAAATTTTGACTTTGCTAAAATCAACTACTTTCCCATTTAAAGCATCGTTAAACAAGTTTTGGTTCTCATGACTTTTCCACAACCTAATGCCTTGTTTTATAAAATGAAGCCCCTCCTTATATTTCAGTTTGCCAACTATAGATTCATCCATCATGGCTTGAGAACAGAGAATAACCCCTAAATAAAATAAAGGAGCTGAAAATTCTTCCATATGATCCTTATTATCCAGTTCAGGGTCTGCCGCAATTGCCTTCCTTAAATTTTCTACAGCCAAATCTGGCTTGCCCAGATTTAACCACATTAAACCGAGGTTGTTATAACCTCTTCTGATATTTTTCACATTAGGAATTTTCACGAATTGATCAAAGTACATTATTGCCTGTGAATATTTGCCAATTCTTCCCATATGCCATCCTTTTAAAAACAACCAGAAAGGAGAACTTTTTTCTACATCCTCTGATAAAGAATCTGCCCAAATGCTAACATTCTCGTCTAAATATATTTTAAGATCAGATACTTCATCAACTTTTTTTGGATTAAAACTCTCTGGAAACCAGTATGGTATTTGTTTCCTTTTATCTAAATTACCAATATACCAAACCCTAACTCCATTCCCTCTAAAAAAAATATTTTCTAACGCATGCTGCTTATAATATTTTTTTAAATAGTATCTGTAAACACTTCCATCCGGAGGAAGAGCAATATTTGATATATTTAAAATTATATCCCTTTCTTTTTTATTATTTTTCAAGTAATCACGAACAGCTTTAATATCACTAAACTCGTCTCCGTCTGTTAAGCGTGTAAAAATTTCTTTATGAAGATCAGGACCAAACCAAACGTTTGAGGGGACATAAATCCAGACAAATAAAAACAAGTATCCTGCGCAAAAACTATAAAGACTTCGTCTGGACTGATTCTCTTTAATTTTATTTTTCATAAAGTCAAATAGAGATACTCCTGCAACGGCCATAAATATCCAGTAAGGTATTAAAAAATAGGAATAATAACGATGTGCAAAATGAATTTTAAATATTTCAGCTGAAAGTAATGGGATAACAATTGTTAGTGCTAATAAAAAAGTTGTCTCAAAATTTTTTTTCCAGGATAAAAACATCCCTATGATAAAGAGAGAAAACTGTATAAAACTGGAGATGTGCTCCCCCACAGAAAACTCTGTAATAAACTTACTTAAAAATCCTAATGTTATATTACTTTCTGTTTGACTCATTCCGCCAAAAAAAGATGCATTAAATAATTTATTGTTACCCGTAAAATTAGTCCCTGTTATCTTTGACCATAATACTTGGGCGAGCGGAACGTCCTGATAGCTATAGACAAAACATATAGTTGCCAGCACTATACATAAAGAGGTAAAAAGAACAACCAGCTGAAACGAAGTGTCACCCAAACTCCTGTTCTTATAAAAGTAATCTTTTAAGAAAATTACTGTTAGAAAAAATCCGACAACTCCAAAGAGAAAAAAGGTGGTTAAATGATTATATGCTCCTATAATCAGGGATAATATAAAAGATAGCCAGTGCCATAGACCTCCTTTTAGCGCTATCCGCATTGTCACAAACAGCAATATTATTGAAAAAGTAATCATTCCTTCATATCCTCTCGTTTCTGTAGAAAAACGGATATGAGCAAATGAAAACGCAAGTATAAAGATCACAAGAAAAGCTTCTCTATCTCCAAAATATCTTTTGGTGAAAAAATAAAGAAAGGGGAATGTAATTAAAGCTAAAATAAAATTAGGTAACCGCAATATTGGTAGAGAATCAGAAAAAAAATATTTCATTACACTTACGTTAAAAGCGGCAAGAGGATGAACAATTAAACGGTAAGGAGTAGTTAATATATCAAGAGGTGAGGATTGAGGAAGAATGTAATATACCAGTGCAATAGACTCATCGTGCCCCATTGAGTGATCAAGAAATAATAAACGGATAAAAAAACCTGCAAGAAACAGCAAAGAAAAGCAAATAAATTTACGAAGTTTGCCAAACTCATTTATTTTCATATGAAAAAAGTTTAAGTAAAACCAAATTATTTTTCAATTAAAAATTTGCTTTCCGCGTTACTTAAGTTAATAGGATATACTGTACCCCATTAAGTGAACTGGTTTAAATTGGTAGTTTTTACTACTATAATACCAACTTATGAAAGGGGAAGTACTATGAAATACCGTCAATGGGATTCCAAGACTAAAGCTAATATTGTTCTGGGGGGACTCCATAACAATGTGTCGTTTTCCGAGCTCTGCAACTGGCATCAGATCATGCAAAGCACATATTATTACCTGCTTAAGGAGTTTGAGACGAAATCTTCTTGATTTTTTTTCCATCCATTCTCCTTATGTTAGGATACAAAATATATCCAAAAAGGATTAAAATTTTAAGGACTATTTGCGTGCGTCTCTAAAAATTCTTTTTTTAGAAAGTTTTTTTAGCCACTAGGACACAAAGATACAAAAAGATTAAGGAAAAAGGGAGAGTGAGGGAAAAGGAGGTAATCCTGGCAACTGCCAACTGTTCACTTCCTGCTGACTTTGTGATTGTGGCTATCCCTGACCACAACCCTTCAGGCGGTCTTCCTTCGGAATCCATCCAATTCGGCTCTCCCTGCCGAATTATGGTTGCGGAGCCTCTCCACTTTATGTTATACGCTTGCTCTTAAACGAACTTCATATTAAAATTGAAAAAATATGAATGTAGTTATTTTAAAATGTTGGCACAAGCGGCAATCTATGGATGCTGTTTCCAAATGATAGAATGTCGAAATCAAACTTTATTCAGGCAGGAAAAGCCATTCAAATGATGAAAAATAAAGTATTAATAAAAACTATAGCAGTTATTATTTTGTTATTACCTGTTTCTGCTTTAGCAGATGGAGGAATAGATGTCGGCGGCAGGCATTCCACAAGTATGGTCTTCATCAAAGGCGGTTGTTTTGATATGGGAGATCAGTTTGGCGATGGGGAAGATAATGAAAAACCGGTTCATGAAGTCTGCGTAGATGATTATTATTTGGGAGAGCATGAAGTAACACAGAAAGAATGGAAGGATGTTATGGGAAGTAATCCATCTCATTTTAATTATTGCTGTGGTGATTTTCCTGTTGAGACCGTCTCCTGGAATGATGTGCAGCAGTATGTAAGAAAGCTTAATGATAAAACAGGGATGAGATATCGACTTCCTACAGAAGCAGAGTGGGAATACGCGGCAAGGGAAGGAGGCAGACTGGTGCGGTTTGGTACAGGCAAAGATACGATAGGACCCGATGAAGCTAATATTCCTACAAGTTCAAATCCAAGATCTAAAGAGCCCTATGTTCGTTCCGGTGTTTATAGAAAAAAAACTGTGCCGGTAAAAAGTTTTCCCCCGAATTCTCTGGGATTATATGACATGTCCGGCAATGTGTGGGAGTGGGTACAGGACTGGTATGATGAAGACTATTACAGGAACAGTCCTAAGAATAATCCTACAGGACCGGAGAGTGGCGAATACAGGGTTCTTCGTGGTGGCTCCTGGTACATTCTACCGTTCGACATGCGGGCGGCGTTCCGGTACTGGGGTAGGCGGGGCATACGGGAAGTTACCTTTGGATTTCGCGTAGCCCAGGACAAATTCCAGGTTATTGATGAATTAAAAACCATGGCTAGTGATATTTCCAAATCTGAAGAGGAAAGAAAGATAGCAGAAAGAAAAAAAACAGGGGATGAGCGAGGAAGGGCTGAGAAAAAGGATAGGCAGTTTGAGGAAAAACAACGTTTAGCTCAAGACAGAGAGCGGAAAAAAATTAAAGAGAAAAAACCAAAAGGGATGGTATTCATAAAAGGCGGTTGTTATCACATGGGAGATTCCTTCGGGGATGGGAATGGTGATGAGACACCGGTTCATGAGGTCTGCGTGGATGATTATTATTTGGGAGAGCATGAAGTGACAGTAGGAGAATTCAGAGAGTTTGTAAATGAGACTTCTTATAGAACTGACTCAGAAAACATAGATGGTTGTTATTACTGGACCGGATTTGAATGGAAAAAAGACAGGAAAAAATACTGGGATGACCCAGGTTTTCCTCAAACAGACAAAAATCCGGTTACATGCGTGAGCTGGAACGATACAAATGAGTTCATGAAATGGAGAAAAAGAAAGACGAACTTTGATTATCGTCTTCCCACTGAAGCGGAGTGGGAATATGCGGCACGAGAAGGAGGTAGAATGGTAAGGTTCAGCACAGGTAAAAACACGATAGGACCCAATGATGCTAACTTTGATGCAAGTTCAAAATTTGAGAAGCCTTATTCACGGTCCGGTGTTTCTAAAGATAATCCTGTGGCAGTCAAAAGTTATCCCCCTAACTCTCTGGGGTTGTATGATATGTCTGGAAACCTCTGGGAATGGGTATCCGACTGGTATGATAATGACTATTATAGCAACAGTCCTAAGAATAATCCTAAAGGTCCATCAAGCGGTTCTATCCGGGTGGGGCGGGGTGGTTCCTGGGACAACGAACCATGGTACGTTCGTACAACTTATCGCGGGGGGTTCGATCCGTCGTGCTGGAAGCTCCACATGGGTTTTCGTCTTGCCTTTGGGCTTTCGGACAGAACCCCGGTGAAATAATTTCTAATTCATGAGGTGCTTTGTATTATACATATGTATTATTAAGTAAATCAGATGATAACCAATACGTTGGGCATGCCAGGAATTTTAAATTAAGATTTAAGCAGCATAAAAAAGGCAACGTACAGTAAACAAGGCATCGGAGGCCTCTTACGTTATTATATTACGAAGCTTGCCTGAATAAAGAAGATGCTCTGAGACAAAAGAAGTACTTGAAGACCTATTATGGGAAGATGTTTTTAAACAAAAGGCTCAAATCTTATTTCACAGGGCAGGGCTAAAATTTTTTTATCTTTTTACATTTTGAATTTTTTTTGAGTAAAATGCTGTACTTTAATATTACCCCTCTTTTGTCTCAAGATTGTTATTTGATTTTCCACCTTAGCAGGTGGTCTAAGTTTTGAGGTTTAATGTTTTCATGAAAGTGATCAGTTTGTCCAAGTTTAGCGGAATCCTATTAATATTATCATCCTTTTTTCTGACAGGAACGCTTGTTACTGCCGAAGCAGCCGATCAGTCGTCACCGGATTATGGGGAGCAGTTTAAGGATTATAAAGATATGGTTTTAATCAAAGGGGGTTGTTATGAAATGGGAGATTCCTTTGACGAGGGGTTTGTTAATGAGAAACCGGTGCATGAGGTATGTTTAGATGACTTTTATCTTGGTGAGCATGAGGTAACCCAGGAAGAGTGGGAGGAAGTAATGGGAAACAACCCATCTTACTTTAAATATTGTGAAAAAGATTGTCCTGTAGAATCGGTATCTTATGATGATGTTGAGAACTATATAAAGAAGTTGAATGAAAAGTCCGGACAGAGATTCCGGCTTCCTACTGAGGCGGAATGGGAATATGCGGCACGCGAAGGAGGAAAAAAAAGAAGGTTTGGTACAGGCAAGGATACCATTGGGTCTGATGAGGCAAATTTCGATGCGGATCACCTATTCAAGCAGGACTATTCCAAGGGTGGAGTGTATAGAAAAAAGCCTCTTCCTGTAAAAAGCTTTGCGGCGAACGCGTTGGGATTATACGATATGGCCGGCAATCTGATGGAATGGGTGGCCGATTGGTATGATCGAGATTATTATAAGAGAAGTCCCCGAAAAAATCCAAAAGGGCCATACACCGGTCCTTACCGAGTTATCCGGGACGGTTCCTGGTTCTACAGATCGAAGACCGCACGGGCTACTAACCGGTTGGGACACGAGGAGCATCTATTTAACAGCCAACTCGGATTTCGTTTAGCCCATGACCAAGAATATCTACAGTTTTCTAAGTCTGTATTTCACTGAACGTCCAACTCGGACTTTGCGCAGCCATGACAAACTAACCCAGCAGAATGCAGCGGGGATTGCGTTCGCTAAACACTTTCATTTGGCAATGAGGCTGGGTCTTGAAAAATTAGATTTCTGTTTTATTTTAGAAATGAAAAAAATTGTTACTGTACTTTTATTAATGGTCATTCTTTTCTCTGGCTTGATTGTTTCAGCAAAAGAAGACCTTTACTCTAAACTTGGTGTTAAACAACTTAAAATAGAACCACTTGCCCCGGATTTTACCCTTAAAAATTTGGATGGAAAAGAAATTAATCTTAAAGACTTTAAAGGTAAGACCGTTCTTCTCAACTTTTGGGCTACATGGTGCGAACCCTGTTTAGAAGAGATGCCGGCCATGCAAAAAGCATATAACACGCTTAGAGACAAAGGATTTGTTATTTTGGCTGTCTCTATTGACCGGGACAGCAGAGAGAAAAATGTAAGAGCCTTTGCTAAAAAATTTGGCCTGTCCTTTCATGTTTTGTTCGATTCAAAACAAAGAGTACGAGATAAATATTTCAATAACGCATTGCCAACATCCTACTTGATAAATACTAAGGGAAAATTAAAAGGCTTTATTGCAGGGGCAAGAGATTGGGGAAGTAATGATGCCATAGCATTGATAAATAATCTTATTCATAATACGGACTAATATTAAAGCTCAGGTTGCCCGAAAACGTAGAAATGCGATAATTTGTCATCCTGAATTCATTGTTGTGTTGCATAATTATTGCTCTAAAGTTAAAAAGACATTATGGTTTTAGGAAGGAACGGCAGACATATAGAAAAAAACTTTACTTTTTATCCCACATATTGTGTGCTTAATTGGTTGCGCCGCAATATAGCTCATTGCATGTGGTAGTAAATAACGTTAGACTTTGCTAATAAATTTTCTGTTACCTAAATGTAACATCGACGCATATTCTCCCCAAAGCCATTATTCTATATAATTCCTAATAAATCAATACAGTAGGAGGTAAGTCTGTTGAGGGTGGCATAGAAATTGCATTCCATTCAATAATATTAATTTTTCAGAAAAAGAGTTCTTTACACTATATTCATGTCTTCTTTGGGTTTGATTGGAAAGTGGGATAAATTTATCTTAACTTCTCATCACTATACAAACTTTATACAAGGGGGAGTATAATGTTAAAAGATAGAGTTTCAGTTAACCAAACAAAAATATATGGATTGGTTCTTTTGAATTTGTTTATCCTGTTCTATGTACTAATGTCCGTACCTGCGAGAGCTGATCATGAAGAACAAAATCTTACTATACTTTATACGGGTGCTGTTTGGGGGGAAGTAAAACCTTGTGGATGCAATGAACCGGAAAACCTGGGAGGAATCCTGAGGCGGGCAACGGTTATTGAAAAGGAACGGTCTGCTAATAAAAATGTACTTCTTCTTGATGCAGGTGATCACTTCAAAGAAACAACAGATCAGGGGAGATTAAAAGCAGAAACTATTCTAGAGGGGTTGCTTGAAATGGATTATGATGCGGCACTTTTGGGAGAAAAAGATTTTATTTATGGTGAGGAAATTTTAAACAAGGGATTGTTTCATCGTTGGGTTCTCACCAATGTTGAGAATAAAAACCTGCGTCCGGGAAAAACAGTAAAGTACTTTTTAAAAAGATTAGATAACGGAACTATAGTAGCCATTATTGGACTTATGGGGCCGGAACTCCTTCATACTAAAGGACAAACAAATGTTAAGGTAAAAGATCCAGAGATTGAATTAAAAAAAATATTGTGGGAACTTAAAGTTAACGGTGAAAAGACTGGAGAAGAACCGGATATTATCGTGTTGCTGACGCACATGGACAAAGATAAGGCAAAAGAGTTTTTAAAATACAATGAAGTCGATATTGTAATAAATGGACATCTGGATGAAGCGAAACTTATAATTAATCCTGAATTAGAGGGAAAAAAGATTATGGTTCATCCTCGAGATAGAGGTCAGTATTTAGGGAAAATTTCTGTAGTCATGGAACACAAAAAAATTAAAGAAATATCCAATGAATATATTAGACTCGATACTAAAATTAAGGATAGTGAACGGTTGCAAGCTACTTATTACAAATATGATAAAAAAACAAAACAGGTTTTTCAGAAATGGCTGCAGGATACGAAAGAGGCGGAAAAAAGAATTTTTATTGACAGTATTGCCTGCAAAATGTGTCATAGATATGAATACTATCTCTGGAAGAAAAGTAAACATTTCCATTCTTTTCATGAATCGCTAAGAAAAGCCAATAAAGTTTTTGATCCCGAATGTCTCAAATGTCACACCTCAGGATTTAAGCAAAATGGGGGGTTCATGTCGGTAAACATAACGCCAAGATTGGCAGATGTTCAGTGTGAGGCTTGTCATGGTCCAGGCATTGAACATATATTTGCGATCATGCGAGGGAATGTAGCGGAAAAGAGTAGACAACACAAAACTTACCAAAGACTTACTGAAGAGAGTTGTCTGAAATGTCATACTAAGGCAAACAGCCCCGAGTATAAATTTGGAACTTATTGGGAAAGAATAAAACATTAATTTACCTACTGCCCTTTACCTTTTCTCTTATCTTTACATCCGAGACGTTTGATCTCTTTACCGGACAGGAAGGCATGAGCTTCTTTAGAGTGAATGGTATCCCCTTGGAATTATTGGAGTATTGAAAACATTTTGTGAAATTCAAGCATTCTAAAGATACTGGCTTGTTTTCTGGAAACCAATGATCTCCATTTCCCATTAAGTTAAACCGCATTTTATTTTCATTCGCCAAGTCATAGACCTTAACTAAATTCTACAAAAATAGAATGATCGGAATATAGAAATCCAGAATTATTGCTTTATATTTACTCTTTGTGTTCGGCATTAATTCAGTGTAAACTTTAAAAGATTTTTTGTTTTCTGCCAGGATGGAAACCCTATTTAATTTAGGTAAAGCTATGCTCTGACCATCCCCCTGGCCTCAATTCTTCGGGTGGTCTTCCTTTGGAATCCGTTCAATCAGGGTTTCCTTCCGAATTGTGGCTGCGGCCCCTTAGCCGCTTCATGTTATATACTTGTTCTTAAAAGAGTTTCATATTAAAATTTTTTGAAATATCAGATAATTTATAAAGGCAACTATGTTTTCTCAATGCTCTTCATATATAAACAGACAATTAAACGCCCGAATGATAATATTTTTACTAATTTTAACGATTATAATGATATCCCCTCTTTTACTTGAACAAACTTATGCCTGGAATACCAGCACTCCTGTTTCGAAAGTACTTGAAGATTTAGGAGACCCATTGGCTGATCATGCAATTGAATATACAGAGGCGATGGTTCAAAGAGGAAAAGATATCGTTTTAAAAGGTCAAACGATAGGGCCGGACGGCAGCTTGTCTGAGAAACAGTCTGTTTATTTTGTTTGTACTGATTGCCATAATATAAAAAGAGAAGACCCTGACCCGAGATATAGCGATCCAACCGCTCGATTATCTTATGCAAAAAAAAATAATCTCCAATTTTTACCTGCCACCACACTCTATGGAATGGTCAATCGTACCAGTTGGTTTAATGATAGTTACATCTTATTATACGGCGACACAATTTTGCCCGGGCATAAAAATTTGAGAAAAGCCGTTCAAATTTGTTCTGAAGTGTGTTCTTCCGGACGTAGATTAAAAAAATGGGAACTGGATTCACTTATGGCTTACTTCTGGACTATTGAGTTGAAGCTTGGTGATTTAAATTTAAGCGCTGATGATTGGAAAACATTGAAGAAAGCTGAAGCAAACCCTGTCCGGCATAAAGAATTAATTCCCTGGTTAAAGTCTTTTTATTTTAAAGCTTCTCCTGCTACATTTGATTCCCCTCCTGAAAGACTTTCTATAGGGTATCGTGGATTAGTTGGTGATCCGGAAAGGGGAGAGGATGTCTACAAATTAGCGTGTTTAAATTGTCATGCCGAGGAGGGCGGTTCCTCGCATTATGAATTGGATTTAAGCATACATACTATTAGACCCCTCTATGAAAACAGGGCCAAGCAGAATAGGAGGTCTTTTTACAATGCTATCAGGGATGGAATTTATTTTAAATATGTGAGACCTTATATGCCTCAATACTCACTTGAGAGAATGACTGATCAACAAATTGAAGATCTTAACGCATATCTTGAGAGCAAGGCCAAATCTACGGTTAGATCTCGAATAGCCAGTGGCACTACCTTTGATTTTTCCGATTGGGATGTTTTATTAAAAAAATATACCCACGATATCACTAAAGAAAATGTACACCTTACTTCAATTAAGTACATCTTCTTAAAAAATGATAAACAGTTTAAATATTTAATTCGTAAGCTGGAAAAATTTCCTGTAGATAGTCTCAAGTCTTCTAATGAAAAACTCTCCTTTTGGATAAACGTTTATAATATTATGGCCGTAAAAATAATTTCAGATCATTATCCTGTTAAAAGCATTCAGGACATAGGAACTTGGTTTGACCTGGTATGGAATAAAAATGCCGGTATTGTTGGAGGAAAAGCTTATTCACTGAACGATATAGAGCATAGAATTTTAAGGAAAATGGGAGATCCCCGTATCCATGCTGCTATTGTTTGTGCCTCAGTGAGTTGCCCTGATTTAGCAACATTCAGCTATAAACCTGAGGACATTTCTGAACAATTAGATAACCGATTTAAGGATTTACTAGCAAATAAAACAAAAGGTTTTTTTGTGCATCAAACCGAAGAGGCAATCTACATTTCACAAATTTTCAAATGGTTTAAAAAGGATTTTCAGCAAGCTGGAGGAATTATAAATATTTTAAATAAGTACGCTCCAGCAAATAAAATGGAGGACTTGAAGCATTTAGAATCAGGAAAGTATTCTTTAAGATATTTTGACTTTAATTGGTCTCTTAATGAATAGTCCGGATAAGCGGTGCGGATTCGTGGTCCTTCATGTTTTGAAGAGCGAAGGACTTGCTAGCTCGGTCAAGATTGTTTCACAACAGCCGGCGACAAACCTTGTATTTGTAAGAGCACTGGGCGGGGTTTTATCCCGGCCTACGGTTTTTCCTTTTCAGAAAAGCGGAATGCCAAGAGCGAAGGGATCGAGATGACAAATACTGAGGTTTTTGTTGAGGCACAAATTATCTAATGTGGTCTATCCTGTTGATCCGGTCAAAAGAGATAAAACGATTAAGATGACAGGAGATATTGCTTAATGCTCATATTTGTCGTAAAACTTTTCCTCTTTATGTTTTTGAATGATAATGTTTAGTATTAGATAGATTTAAGGAAAGGAACTGATATATTTCGATTACTATCGAAAAAATTATGTCAAAACCAATTTTTATGGCCAAAGATGATGTCACCGTTAACGAAGTGGTCAAAATAATGGTAGGAAAAAAATCGGCAGCCTGATGAGTGGCAACGATAAGGAAACAATTGGTATAATTACGGAACGAGGTCTGGCGAAAAGGATGCTTTATGAAGGATTAGATAAAGTCAAAACTAAAGCAAAGGACATTATGAACAACCCTATATTATAAATGGATAAATATTTACCGTTGAATGAAGCTTCGCTCTCAATGTCCAATAGCCATGTTTAGCACACAGTTTTCTCAGATGGGGAAGGCCCTGAAGGTTTGTTGTCATCTCGTGACATTGCTTACTATGCAACTACCAGCTAAATTGCCGGCTGTAAAGTTTTTTGACCGGTTGGTTCACAAGTTTTAAAAGATATTGCATCGGAAGGGCAAACATCGGCACAAACGCCACAACGAATGCATAATTTCATTGTAATGGATATTGGAGTTATTTTTTCTTCTTTCAAATCTAATCCTTCATAAAAGAATTGAGATTTCTGCTCAGGGTTTAACTCTGCCATATTTAAACATTCTGTAGGACACACCATAACACACTGGTTGCATTGGATACATCGGTCATCTATAAGCGTCCACATATTATTACATTGCAGGCATCGCTGGGCTTCAAGCACTGCTTCGCTTTTTGATAGACCAATTTCTACCTCCTTGAAATTAGATATTCTCTCATTTGAACTTTGAACAGGCATATTCCTGCGCTTTATTGCTTCGTAATCCTCTTGCATATCGGGTAATGCAACTTCTACTGTTTCCACATCATGCGGTTTTGGTGCTTCCTCCCCCGGTCTTAAATATGAGTCTATACTTAAAGCAGCTTTATGACCATCGGCAATACTATTAACAACATCCCTTGTCCCTGTCAAATAATTACCACCAATAAAAACTCCAGGAACATTTGTTGCCAGAGTTTTAGAGCTTGCAGCCAGAAGGCCTGTTTTGGAAAACTCAAAATTAAGAGTTTTAGGCAAAAAGGAATGATCGGGTGTTTTGCTTAAAGCATTAATAATAAGGTCAGCATTAATAATAAACTCCTTCCCATTTAAAGGAGTAGCCACTTTTCTACCCAGCGCATCTTTTCCTTTCATTTCTACTTCTATGCATTCTAAACTCTTCACTTTATTGTTTGAATCGTTAATGATTTTGGTTGGCATAGCAAGAAGATGAAAGTTCACTCCTTCTTCTTCAGTGGCCTTCAACTCATCTTCTAAATTTTTCATATCCTTGCGGGGGCGATCAAAGACGAGAGATACTTTTTTCGCTCCAAGTCTAAGGCAGGTTCTAACCGCATCAACAGCAGTATACCCACCACCTACAACAACAACCTCTTTTTCGTAGACGTCTACTCTCCCTGTATTTACTTTGGTCATAAACGTAACTCCATCTATTACACCTTCTACCGCACGGTCATATACTTGAAGGTTACCGCCGGAATATGCTCCAGCAGCAATAAAAATAGCATGATAATCTTTCCTCAATTCTTCAAAATCTATGTCTTTACCTATTGCAGTATCAGTTTTGATTTCAACTCCCATGTCGCTAATATATTGAACTTCCTTATCAACAACATCATGAGGTATTCTAAATTGAGCTATGCCGAGTCTTATCGCACCTCCAGGCAGCGGCGCCTTTTCAAATACTGTAACACGATAGCCGGTTCTTACGAGGTCAAGAGCTGCCGTAAGACCACAGGGACCTGATCCTATAATCGCTATTTTTTTTCCTAAATTATGGTCTTTTTTATTTGCTATTGCAGTACGGCCATAATCTGAGGAGGCTCTCTCAACTTTACAAATGGATACGGGCCTGTCAACATGAGTACGTGTACAGCCCATTTCACAAGTATGCGTGCAGATTCTACCGCAAACCGAAGGAAAAGGATTGGTTTTCCTTATGACTTCAATGGCTTCATCAAACCTTTCCCTTGCCACCAGATACATATATTTTGCAATATTCACATGAAGAGGACAGGTTCGTTGACACGGGATTGTCTTATATCCCATAGGATCTAATAAAAAAACAAATCCCTTAGCATTTGAATTATTCATAGAAATATCTCCTAATTGATCAAATTATTTTTTTCATTTTAAACAGACAGATGTTAAAAGTCAAAAAATAAATTGATTATAATATAGTTCTATGCTAAACTGCATTTTTTTAGAAATGGGGGAATCAAATTGGAACATTTTTTAGCAATATTAACTAAACCTGACAACATCCCTATTGCTTTTATGGTGCTTGTGGTATTTTTCTTCCTTTGGCTGGGTTTAAAGCAGGCTTTTAAGCATGATAAACTAATTAAAGAAGGCAAAGAAGATCAGATCTATGATGAAATGATTAAGTAACTTCCGTATTCCAGAAACGAAATTTATATTAAAAAACTTGTTTTCCGGAATAGGGCTTTCAATTCTAAAAGCTTGTTTTTTTAGAATGCGAGATAAATGTTTTTACTGGTTTTCGTAGCTATCGTTCTTGGTTTTCTCCTCATTTTCCTTCTTAGTTGGACTTCTCCCACAAAAAAACAAGATCAGTTACCTTCAGGGGCAGAAGGAATTCCAGAACAGAAAATTAAGTGGACAAAAATAGATTTTGAGGAATCATGTATTGCAGTTATTAAAAGCTTAGGGTTGGAAATTTCTAAAACTTTCCATGAAGAAGGCACAGTGACAGAAATATTTGCAGCAAATCCCAACCCTATTATTGGGGGTAAATATATAATCCATACTTTTTATGAGCCACCCAACGGAATTATTCCCCTTGATTATATTTTAACGCTTTCCAATATAGTACGACATGAAGGTCTTTCAAAAGGCATTTTCATCACTGCTGGCTTTTTTCCAAAGAATATAGAAAGTTCAACTAACGATTCCCCTATCGAGCTTATTGATGGGAAAAAGCTAAAAGAGTTAACCCAGGAATTACAATAAACTTTGTGATTCTTTAGTTGACCTGCCTCTTCCCAGCTTAAAACTACAGGGAATAATAGGATGAAGATGGGCAAAAAACATTACTCTTTTTACCTATAGTTTTATCTGGTATATCAGCATATCCACAATCTCTGCACAACAAAAAAATGAGATTAATTCAGCCTGGTTATATTAAAAATCAAAATGTTTTCCTCATTATTTTAATATGCTTTTTATTTTCATGTGAAAATAATGCAGAAAATAAAACTGCAAATGAATACATAAACGAGGGTATCCGACATACAGAAGAGCAAAAATATGATAAGGCTATATCATCGTATAAAAAGGCCATAAAAATAGATCCTGAGTATGCGCGGGCTCACTACGCCCTGGGCGGAATATATACATTAAAAAATAGGAATGAAATGGCAATAGAAGAATATAAAAAGGCTATCGAGTTAGATCCGGCATTCCCAGATCCCCATTACAGTCTTGGTTTTGTATACGAAAAGATAGGAAGAAAAAAAGAAGCAGATCAGGAATATCTGCTTTTTGATATGCTGAAAGATGTTGATAAAAAAAATGGAAAATTAAATTAAGAGAGAGATACCATATCTATTTTATTTAAACATGAAAAAACCTGGTTACTTGGGCTAGGTCAGAGATAAGACAATTGCTTAGCCCAAAAGTTCTTCTTCCTCCTCCTCTTCTTCTTCCTCCTCTTCTGCCTCAGGTAATTCTATGTCCAGAAAAGGTTTTTCATTATAATGTACAAGGTATTCCACTATGGCGTTGATTTGCTTGTCAACATCACCATCTAACATTTTCTCTGCCCTTGGAAATTTAGATGAGACAACATGTTTTCCATCTATTACTGGCCAATGGTTTGGCATTTTAGTAAAAGGATTAATTTGTCGAGTGTTTTTTAACCAATCTGTTGTCCAGCTTTTCCTCAATCTTTTGCTTATCTGGCTAAAGCTTGGTGCTTTTTTCTCATGGCAAAACTCGCACTCAAAAGCTAAAACCAGTTTTCTTCCCTGAAGCAGGAGATCGTCTGATGGAGTCTCGAAATCACTAAATTCATCCACAAAAGATTCCTTGGAGAGGGTTTTAAAATAATGGACTAATCTCACTGCCTCTTCGTGATTAAAGCCAAAAGTAGGCATTCTCGCTTGAAAGACTTTTCCGGGGGGGCGAATTTGTTTTGGTCTCATCAGGAAAGCAAAAAGATATTGAGTTTGAACCCTTGTCCCTTCGTAATCCAACAAAGGCGCAAGTTTGTCTCCTTTGCCGTCTATGGTATGGCATCCACGGCAATTGTATTTCCTGATTATTTGTAAACCTTCTTCCAGATACTTTGTTCTTTCTGAAAGCTGCTTAAATTCTTTTGGAACGCGAGTGCCATTTAAGCTTTTTAGAAAAACAACAAGCGCATTAACTTCTTCATCCGTAAAAGCAAAATTCGGCATTTTATCCAAAACCCGTTCCGTTCTAAAGGAAGTGGGGTCCTTCAACTTGGTTCTTGCCCAGGATTCCCACGTTTTCTCTATGCTCGAATCACCAAACTCCAGTTCTAATAAACGTTTAACACCAAAAGAAGTCAGCTCAGGCGCTATCCTTCCTTCATTTTCCATTCCGTTAATTTCATGACATGCAAAACAACCTCTACGCTTAATGATCTTTTCCCCATAAGCAATCAAGCCGGGAGATTCAATTCTATCCTCTAATTCTTCAATATCTTTTCGGTTGCCCAGAGTCATTAAATACGTTGTGATCTGCCGTGCTTCAATTTTAGAAAGTCTCAAATCCGGCATACTGGTTTTTTGGTCATATTGCTTGGGGTTTAGAAGCCAATTATATATCCAATCACCATTGGTCTTACTTGCGATCCTGCTTAAATCAGGAGCAAATGTCCCTCCATTTCCATTAATCATATGGCAGCCAAGGCATCCTATGTTTTCAACTAAAAGACGTCCTTTTTCAGCACCTGAAACCGGTTCAAACTTTAAAGTTAGCCGATAATCTTTATCCGACTGATTCATCAAATAGACTGCCGCAGCCAGGGCATCTTTATCCGTAAGCCCAAAAAAAGGCATTTTGGTTCTAATAAGATAATCTTTCGGTTTTTTTATCCAGCGGAACAGCCATGAGGGGTTTACTTTATTCGCTATTTTTTTGAGACTGGGGGCGACTTTCTCTATGTTTTCATATCCTCCAACCAGGTGGCAGCCATGGCATCCCAATTTCAAAAAAAGTTGTTTTCCTTTTGATAAAACAGGGGCATTTTTTAATTCTACTACACCATCATGACACATACGGCAATTCGACTGCATAAAATCGCCTTCGAGTAAGGGCTCATTTTGACCTATGGTCTTATCCCCTTCATGATGCACATGGCCGTGAGCTTGCCAGACAGAAGAAATAGCGACACCCTGTCCTTTATGGCAAAGAGTGCATCCAAATTCTCCGGTGGGGTGTTTTTTTATTAATACATCAAGGTTAGGATGCGTTGTAAGAGGTTGTTTATGGTTAACAAAATCAGGTTTGTCGTAACTAATATGGCATGACATGCACCGGTCTACTCTCAGCAGAGGTTCGCGAAAATTGTTAAGATTAAATCCATTGATAACGGTCTGGTACACCTCAGGAATCTTATAAAAATCAAAGAAAAAGAGGCTCTTTTTAAAGCCGCCGATTTTGTGTTTCAAACGCGTGGCATCTCCTTGAAGAGAAATCAACTCTTTCTTCAGTTTGTCCCGTGTTGCAGAATATGACTCGACATTTGCTTTAATTTCATCCCTTTGTTTTTTCAAAGACGCGATAAAAGGTCTGAAGGTATCAATATCTCGCTGAATCTTATCAACAACGGCTTTTTTAGGTTCCCACCCTTCCTCTTCATGTAGAGCATGTTTATAAAAATAATACGCCTCGTCAAGCTTGCTCTTAGAAAATTTCACATTCTGTTGAACGTCACTTAATTTGTAATTTACTTTAGTAAGCTTTTGCTGGAGATCTTTATAATCCTTATTTTTTTCTAATTCCTCTGATAAATTCTTTATTTCTTCACTTAAATCCTTTTTACTTGCTGTTATTTTATTAGAGACCTCAATAAGTTCTTTTTCAGCCTTTCCAGAGACCGCTTTATGATATTCCGTTTGAAAAGCTTTCCAGGGCCTCCTTGCAAACAGTTCATCCTGCCATGCCCAAACAGAGACTATAAAGCTAAGAGATCCTATGACAAAAAACAAAAAGGAATAAGAGACCTCTTCTACAGGTTTGTATTTATTCTTGGCCATATTGTAATCTTTTTCGTAAAGATTTTTTATATGTTAAACCAGGGAGTCACCCAGACATATTTAATATTAAATAACAGCCGTAAAAAAACTTTTATTACCAATGCCATCATCGTTAGAAAGAGAAATGACGTTACCCCTATCCGGTTAAAACCCATCTCTTTAAAAGAATTTCGCCACAGGAAAAAAAAGGCGGCGGTTCCGACTACATAATAGCCAACCACCACCAAGCCTCCGAATATGGAGGCTAAAAGATAGGACCGAATTCCAAATTTTTCAGAGAGATCTACATTCACGAGAGCAACTACTTTATGAGGGTCCCAATATTGCCAGGGCCAAAAAAGATTCCAGCCCGGTCCGCGAAAAAATACACCCAAAATAATAAGTGCGATCCATAAAACAAGAAATCCAAAAAGAAAAGTTGAAATGGCGAAAGGCCTTTCATTGAATGTATAGTACCCGTTACCTTTTGGGTTTATATCTATATAGGGAATAACCATTAGACCTATGATAATAAATACTGGCAAGACCACACCTGCTATCCAGGGATCAAAATAGACTAACATTTCCTGCAATCCAAGGAAATACCAGGGGGCTTTGGATGGATTTGGAGTTTTAGTAGGATTAGCTGATTCTTCAAGGGGCGCATCAATAGTAATAGACCATACCGTTAAAACAAGCATGCAAATGATTGCACAAATTGCTTCAATTCTAATTAAGTACGGCCAAACATAAACTTTATCTAATGATCGCCCTTGTTTTTTTTTTGTTTCAACCATTATCTTTTATCGATAAATTTATAAGGGGCCGGAAATTCCGCCGTCCCTTCTAATGCGCCAAAAATGAAGAATCATCAAGGCCCCTGCTGCTAAAGGTATGAATATGCAATGAAGCACATAAAATCTTAATAAGGCGGGAGGACCTACAAGACTCCCCCCTAATAAAGCAGACCGGGCGTCATAACGAGAATTCACCCCAACAAATTCGGCAAATGGGCCTTCATGTCCCAACAAAGGTGTTGCGCTGGCCATATTAGTCCCCACTGTAACGGCCCACATGGCAAGTTGATCCCATGGCAAAAGATAACCGGTAAAGCTAAGTAACAGGGTCAAGGTCAATAAAATCACACCAACTACCCAATTAAATTCTCTCGGAGGTTTATAAGAGCCTGTCATAAATACGCGGAGCATATGCAGCCAGACTGTAATTACCATTGCATGAGCGGCCCACCGGTGCATGTTTCTCATTATCATACCAAAAGGAACGTCGAATTCCAGGTACTTCATATCAGCATAAGCATACTCACCCACAGGCCGGTAGTAAAACATTAATACTACACCGGTTACTACGGTGACTAAAAACATTAAAAATGTAATACCACCCATACACCAGGTAAATTTAAACCGATAGGCATGACGCGCCAGTTTGGCAGGATGAATATGGAGCCAGATATTTCCCGCAATCATCAAGATACGGTTTCGCGGGGTATCGGCATAGCTGTGGCGAAACATCGACTTCCATACTTGAGATTCTAATATCTGTTTTTGAACGCCTTTCAAAAAAGAGATTATCTCAAGCTTTTGTTTTTCTTTCTTTTTATCCATGTTAACTTTTCCTTTGATTTACACTCTTAAAATCGAAAAGGGCTCATCCCATTCCCCTTTTTCATGAAGAAATTTTTTGCTCTTGTCAACCACTATTTGTCCATCTGGGGCCATTGCGATCTTTAATCGTTCAAGTGGCCTGGGCGCAGGACCCTCAAAATTTATTCCGTCTATAGTAAAACCGCTTCCATGACAGGGGCATTTAAATTTACCTTCTCCGGCAAGCCAGTTGGGAGTACAACCCAAATGGGTACATCTTGCCAAGATGGCATAAATCCCCTCTTTATCACGGACAATCCAAACTCGAAAATCTTTTTTCCATTTGTTACTAACTTTTCCAACAGTATAATCTTCAGGATAGCCGGCTTTAAATAATGGGGATGGCTCAAAAAGCACACGCGGAAACATAAATCTTGTAAATCCTATTAGAGAAATTCCAATAGATCCCAAAAAACCAGCCCATCCTGCAAGACTAAAAAAATTCCTACGGGACCATAAATTACCGGTTTCCTCTACGCTAGTTGTTGAAACTTCTGATGACATATTACTCTACTATGATTGTTTAGTTAATATTTGAAATAAAGACTGGCATTTTAATATGACTAAATATCTTTTGTCAACTTAAAATACAATGTTCTTGTCAACCAGACCGGGCTGGGGATCAGGTTAGAAGACTGAATAAACGAGTTGTTTTGGTAACAGCTCCTAGCCCCTTTTTAGACTAAGCATATAAGTCACTAATGAAATTCCATCCTCATCATTGATATCATAGGCAGGCATTTTTGAGTCAGGTTTGACTGAGGAGGGATACTTAATTATTTTCCAGATTTGTTGAGCATTTAACCTGTTGCCTACCCCTGACAAATTGGGTCCGGATACTCCTCCAAATATTTTTACCGCATGGCATCCTATACAACCATTTTCCTTGTAAATTCTTTTCCCGGCCTTAATATCCGCTTGTGTAGCACTTTCAACATCAATTTGACTTATAGTAATTTTAGGTTTTTCTTTATTCGCATTTGAAAAATCAACAGGGGGTTGATCATGTTTATGTAGTGTCCGTATAAAGGCGGCCAGCGTAAATATTTCGTATTCAGAAAGGGTCTTATCCCAGTACGGCATCAGGGAATGGGATGCAGTAACTTTCTTTCCGCCAAATTTAATAAACTCAATGAGAAGTCCATTTTCTTTTTTATTCATGTATGGTTGTTCGATATCACATAAATCTTTTGGCGCTGGGTCCATTACTATAGACTTTGTATTTATTCCTTTACCAGTGCCATTTTTTCCGTGGCATTGGGCACAATATCGCATAAAAAGGCTTTTCCCAATCAATTCCTCTTTTTCTCCTGCAAAGGAAAAAGTAGTTTGAAAAAGCGTCAGCATAACAGCAACAAATAGGCTTGTAATCTTCATTTTTTCGACTTCCTTATATGAAAAATTTGTAAAATCCATTTACAGTATTTAATTGTACAACGAATAGATAATATTCGCACCTAATGTTTCATCGTCCTTCAGGCCCTGTGTCTATTTTAACGAAAGCAAGTAATAAGTTAAAGTCAGAGCTGATTTCTCGCTCAGCCCGTAATTAGGCATTTTAACATCTTTAAGCATACTCTGCGGACTTTTTAAAAAATGGTGTATCCAGGTATCTTTTAGCCGATTGCCGGCATGAGTAAGCTCAGGTCCAACATTTCCCCCCTGACCCCCGATATTATGACAGGCCGAACAGCCAAGTTTTTTATATAAACTTTTCCCCATTCTCAGAGCTCTCTTGTTAATGATTTGAAACTTCTCTGGGTTGATTTCATTAACTACAGTTTTCGGTCGCTCGGTATTTAAGCCTTCAAAATTTATTATTTCATCCTCATAAGAATGGAGCGTTCGTATGAAGGAAATAATCTCCCAAATCTCTTTTTCAGAGAGGGTCTTCCCATAGAAGGGCATACGGGCGGATTTCTCTATTGCTTTTCCTCCTAAGCTTATGACTTTAAAGAGATCCTGATTCTTTTGTTTGACCATATATGGTGGGTCCGACAGATCTCTCGGCGCAGGGTCAAGATTAGCAGAATTAAAACCGTCTCCCTTCCCTAAATCACCATGACAGGATGCGCAATAATCCAGAAAAAGCCTTTGTCCATTCAGAATATGCTCCTTTTGCATACTTCCTCCAACCAAACGTTTTTCAGGTTGGACATCCTCGATTTCCCGTTCGTATGAAATTTTTTCTTCCGCAAGGTTTACAAAGTAACGGATCATATAATATATCTCATCCTGGCTAAGCAGGAAGGTCGGCATTTTTACTTTCAGCCACCCACGAACTAATGGGATAGGTTCCCTCAAAAATGAGTACATCCAGGAATCTTTTAGCCGTCCACCCACATGAAGTCCACCTCTTTCTAAAGGAGGAGGCGCGTAATACTTGCTTTCATAGAATTTGAGGATGTCTCCGCCTTTTCCTGCAATTTCATGGCAGCCCCTGCAATTATATTTGTCAATGGACTTCCTGCCCTGTTCAATTTCAAATTCTTTAGTTGAAAGCTGTCTTTGAAAACTGCTTGAGATCTCTTTACCCTCCATTCCTTTTAAAAAAACAGCTAACGCTTTAATATCTTTGTCCGAAACATTAAATGTCGGCATATTGGATTTGTGAAGTTCTGTATCGAATGCAGTAGGGTCCTTTAGCTTTGTCTGTACCCAGGCCATCCAGGTACTCTGGGTATTTTTTTCTCTTGGCGAGAGCTGCTTGGGGGAATTGCTTGAAATCTTTTCAACCTCCGTTTCTTCTAAAGAAACGGCTAACGTTTTAACCTCAGGGTTGATATTGCCAAAGTCCAACTGAGTAGGCAGTTTTGCTCCAAATTTGCTCAGTTCAGGGCCTATTCGAGTATCTTCAATTCCATTAATATCATGACATGCAGAACATCCTCTCTTCCTGATTAATTCTTTACCTTTTTTAATTCTTTCAGGGGAGAGAATTGCCTGCTCAAACTGTGGAACTTTTTGTTTGGAGCCAACAGTCAGAATAAAAGCTGAAAGATCTTTAGCCTCTTTTATAGACAATCGAAATTCGGGCATAACAGTGTTTGGATTGTAACCTTTAGGATGTAGAAACCAATTAACCAGCCAGTCCGGTTTAACTTTGTCCCCCACGTGACTTAAATCAGGTGCAAAAGGATTACCTTCTTTGCCCATTCTGTGGCAGCCAAGGCATCCAATGGTATGAAATAAATTCCTCCCTTTGTTCACATCTCCGGCTTTGTATTTAACAGGCTCGTGATAATCGGGGTCAGATTGAGAAATAAGATAAGCGGCAATGGAAAGAGCCTCTTCTTCTGAGAATTTGAAATAAGGCATTTTAGTATCAGGTTGATATTTGGAGGGCTCTTTGATCCACCGGATGAGCCATGAATGATCTACTTTATTCCCAATACGTTTTAAGCTGGGACCCGCTTTGTACAAATTTTCATATCCTTTGGTCTTATGGCACCCATGACATCCCAGGGAAATAAATAACTCTTTTCCACGAGATATAACCGGGCCGTCTTTAAGATAAACTTGGTCATGACAGTGATTACAAGTAGATTGAAGCTCTTCCACGGGTAACAAGGGCTCTTCCCAAAACGATACGTAACCATGAGCATCTTTAACGGTAGTAGCTAATCCCTGGCCATGGTGACAGACTGTACAGCCAAATTTTTCGAAAGAATGATGGTTTTTCCCCGGATGAGTGCTGAAAGGTTGAGGTGCATTTTTAAAACGGGTATCCTCAAGACCAAGGTGGCAGGTGGTACACCGATCAGCGTTATCTTTCTCTAAAATAATCTGCTTAATTTCTACTTTTTGATTTAGAATTTCTTTCTTTTCTTCTTCTGTTTTTGCCAAATCCGCCTGCATTTTGTAGAAAGTGCGCTGGTATGGCTTCCATTCCCTGTTATAATCTTTCCATGTCACGGCAATGGTTAGAAATACGAGAAAACCACTTACAGCAAAAAATATTATATTCTGGTTTCTCATAAACTTGATCCTTCCTTCATTATTTGTCAGGCTCTAGTCAGCAGGTGTTCAGGATATCCAATTTCTGCGACTCATTACCTTCAATCTAACTTAAAATGATTCACTAAATAATTTACTTGCAAGACCTACGTCTTAAATGAAAATTTGTGGCTATTCATATTCTGCTTCAGTGTCCGCCACCCTGGTCTTCCCATGGCCAGTAAATAGCCCAGTTGGGACCCCTAAGAAAGGTTCCAATAATAATTAATACAAGGTTAATAATTACAAAGATTGTAAATAATTTAATTGCAATGGGACGGGTTTTAGAGAACCAGACTCCTACCCCGAGGGGATTGCGATCCAAATAAGGAATAGCCATAAGCCCCAGGACAAAAAGTACCGGAAATAACACTCCTCCGACAAATGCATCGTAAGACACCATTTCCTGGAGACCCAGAAAATACCAGGGAGCCTTGGCAGGATTAGGGGGCCTAACAGGGTTTGCGATTTCTTCCAGAGGGGCATTAAAAAATAAGGAGACAAGAACTAACACAATGGTTGTTACGAGAGTACACATCATTATTGGAGTCAATAGGTGAGGGAAACAGAATACCGTATCTTCCGGCTCCTTTGAAGCGATACGAGATTCACCGTCCACCAGTTCCAAAAGACCGTATGTTTTCCCGGACCCTTTTGGAAAGATATCCTGCTTATCGATTTTTTTTGCCGGCATAAAATTCTCCCTCTAAATGGTAAATCTCAAATTACAAATTTTAGATTGTAAATTAACCCTCAAAATGATTATTCGAAATCTGGAATTTCTATAAAGGTGGTCCTGACATCCCTCCGTCTTTCCTTACACGCCACAAATGTACACCGATTAATAAAGTGGTAACAAGAGGCAATAGAAATACGTGGGCCACATAAAATCTAATTAAAGCACCTTGGTCAACAGTATTTCCACCAAGCAAGACAAATCTTTGTAAATCTCCCATTGGGGCGTACGAAGCGATAGTGGCCCCTACTGTAATAGCCCAGAATGCCAGTTGGTCCCAGGGGAGAAGATATCCTGTAAAACTGAGAAAGAGAGTTGATACTAAAAGGATGACGCCTATCACCCAGTTAAATTCTCTCGGTGGTTTATATGCGCCGGTATAAAAGACGCGACACATATGCAGGAAGACTGTGGCAACCATTCCATGAGCGCCCCATCTGTGCATATTTCTCAGAAAGACCCCAAAAGAAACAGCAAACTCCAGGTCTTTCATGTTCTGGTAAGCCTTTTCTGTTGAAGGAACGTAATAAAACATCAACAGACCACCAGTTATAGTTAGAATAATAAATAACAGCAGTGTTATTCCTCCCATGCAGTAGGAATATCGCACTTTAACCGTGTGTTTTCTTACTTTTACAGGTAAGATATGCAAAAAGAAATTTGTAAAAATCAGAAGCGATTTATTCTTTTCTGAATCAGGGTATCCATGCCTTATAATAGATCGGTACAATTTTACAGGCACTTCAAATGCAAAATAGGAGAGGGTTTCACGAAGATCAAATTTATTTTTATTTTCCAAAATTTTACCTCATCAAACAATTAGAGAATAATTTTTGTCGACAACCTTGTTTTTGTTTACAACAAGGCGTTTATCAGGAGATGCTTTTACATGCAGCCATTCCAGGGGTTTGGGCGCTGGACCGCTTATAACTTTGCCGTCAGTACTAAAAACACTCCCGTGGCATGGGCATTCAAAGCGATTGTTAATTTCTGACCAATTGACAGTACAACGAAGATGAGTACATATTGCAGAAATGACCTTGAACCCTGTTGAATCCCTAAAAATAAACATTCGCTCAGACTCATTAAAAGTGATACTTCCTTCTGCGTAATCAGAAGTTTTGCCCAGCTTTACAATAGGAGAAGGTTCGTACAGCACATTGGGAAACATAAATCTTAGAGCAGCGCCAACCGATGCTGCCATTGATGTTAATAGTCCCCCCCAGCCAGCGATTGCAAAAAGATTTCTGCGGGAAAGTTTTAATTCTTCTTCTGAATTATTTTTTTTGTTTTCAGTATTTTCCATTTTTTAAATAGCATTCAGCCGTTATCCGTGAACTTTCAGTTCATAGAGATAAAAACGTCAAAGTACTACTAATGCATATATAAAGCGCATATTCCGCCTGAATAAATTATATTTTACTGATAGCTGACCACTCGAAACTGACAGCTAAATGACCGCACTATATCCTTCTGTTTGGGACTCAACTTTAAGCAATTCCATGGTAACAGCCCCTGTCGGGCAGCGAGTATCACAGAGTCCGCACCTAATACATTTATCCTCATCCTTTAGCATTACAGAACCACCGTCAGGCAATTTTTTCTTATATTCACTGGTTTGGAAATCTTCTAACGAAATTCCATAATGATTAAAAACCACTTTTCGAAGAGTTTCATCACCTTCAAGCAACCCAACAGGAACTATTTTGAGACAATAATGGGGGCATACATCGACGCAACCGCCGCAGAGAATGCATTTGGATCCGTCAAAAATAGGATTAACCATGCACTGGAGACAACGGGAACCCTCTTTCATTGCCATCTCTTCCGAAAAACCTATTTCCACCTCTTTCAAACTTTTTTTTCTGTTTTCTGCGTCGAGGATCGGCATTCTCTGTTGTGTTATATGAGTATAATTAACATGCCAGTTCCTTTTGGGAACCACAGTCATTTTAGCCTTTTTATAAATAGGTTTACGCTCTACCCCTCTTAAAAATTCATCGACGCTTTGACCGGCAGCCTTTCCCTGGGCAATAGCCTCGATGGCTGTGCGAGGTCCTGAAACAAAATCGCCGGCAGCATAAACACCGGGTACAAAGGTAAACAGTGTATCTTGTTCTACCTCTATAGTCCCGAAACGTGTTACTCTGAAACCTTTAGCAGTATCCAGGAAAGAGGCATCCGACATCTGGCCCACAGAGAGGATCACGTTGTCTGCCTCGATAAGGCTTGTCGTCCCTTCCATAAAAGCGGGATTAAAACGTCCGTTTTCATCAAATACTTTTTTGACGCCAATAGTTAAAAGGCCTAAAACACGACCATTTTCTTCAATGACTTTTTTCGGTCCCCTGGAGCAGTGGATAGTAATACCTTCTTCCGTACCTTCATCAACTTCCACTTGATCCGCGGGCATTTCTTCTCTTAAATCCGACCCGTCAGTAGAGCCTTTCATTGCTTCCAGGCAGGTAAGATGGACTTCTCTGCCAAGACGGACCATGGAGCGGGCAACATCCATAGCCACATTTCCTCCTCCGATTACAACTACCTTCTTGCCTAAAGCTATTCTTTTTCCCATGTTAATGTTTCGCATCACTTCCACTCCCTGCAATACTCCAGGAAGTTCAAGCCCATCCAGAGGTATTCTCCTGCTCAATTGCGCCCCTATAGCAAGAATGACTGCTTTAAAGCCTTCTTTTTTAAGATCAGCAATAGTAACGTCATGTCCAACTTTCACTCCAGTACGCACTTCAACACCCAAATTCAAAATAGGATCAATGTCCTTACTTATTATTTCATTGGTTAACCTGTATCGAGGGACTCCTGCTACTAACATTCCTGCGAACATTCCTGCGAGTTTATCAAGCATTTCAAGGATTGTAACCCTATATCCTCGGCGTCCAAGATAGTCTGCCGCGGCCATTCCTGCAGGTCCGGATCCAACTATTGCAACTTTGTCCCCTGTTTGAATTTGCTTTTTAGTGTTCTCTGTTTCATACAACATAGCGGATCTCTTTAGCATTCTTATCTGAATATTTTCATCTAAAGAACCTCGCCTGCAGGCCTGCTGGCAGGGGGCTGCGCATACTCTTCCGCAAATCTGGGCAAAAGGGTTTGGCCCGCGGGCAAGGACTGCCGCCTTATCAAACTCACCTTCAGAAATCGCAGTTACATAGTGTCCGGAAGGAGTATTAACTGGGCAGGCATACTGACACTTTATCTGCTTTTCAAAATAATCGATATCCGGGACGACAGTATGATATCTGTCCTTTGTTTGCGATTGAACCATTTAATAAGGCTCCTCATCTAAATTCACGGGACGAATAATATCTCGTACAGAAATTACTCCTACGATATTATCTTCTTCTTTAACAGCCAAATGCCGGATTCCATGCTGATCCATTATATAACTAGCACCCAAAATAGATGTTTCAGCATCTACAGTCAAGACAGGGAATTCATAATTCTGCTTGCTAAAGTATCCTGCAGAGACATATCCTCTGCACCTACTTTCCGCACAATATCTGTCTCAGTATGACAAACGAATGTTTTCCTTAATCATTCCGATAATATTGCCTTGATCTTCAATCAACACACTGCCAATCTTTTTCTCTGTCATAATTTTTGCTATATCTTTCACCGACGTCTCAATCGATTTTTTTCTATGCCCTTTGACATTATTTTCTTAACTGTCTGCATAATGCCTAACCCTCCAGAAAACCAAGCATTTTACTCAAATGCCCGCAGAAGTCAACTTTTTTATCAGAACTATCAAAAAATGTCAACAATTCAAATGGATTTTTATTTTGTTGCCTATAAAATTCAGATTAAAGAAAAAAATGTTTTTTTATCTACGTCTCTGGCAACAGGAACCAACAGCCCTCTTCTTACCAGTCTCGTGAAGAAATTCCCTGTTTAAGGATCAGCCATTTAAGGATATTACTAAAAAACCTTTGGGTTTCTAATCTTAACATACCCATAAGAATATATTTTAAATAAATCTCCATATTTTCTTAACTTTTAGTCTAAATCAAAATATATGATTGGAATCCTGGCAGAAGTTTTCTTTTGATCTTTGGTTAAATTTAACAAATACGGTTTAGGAGTATCAGTTTCACTGTCATATGAAGCATACACAAATAAACTTACCATTCCTTTAAAGATTTTGGGTAGGTTAATTTATGGATCATGAACTGGAAATTTTAGATTGTGAATTTAGAATTTCATTTGAAAACCAATATATTAAAGTCTACAATTATTTTTTAAGAGATTGAATTATGAAGAAAGTATATTATTTATTTGCAAATACCTGTTTTTGAAATACGGAGATTAGAACTTGAAAAAAAACAGCATAATCCCAACTTTCAAAGATCAAAAAAAATTCTGGGAAAACCAGGAAGGACGCAGGCAACCGAATCACCCCGTTATAGAAGCATTCGCCATTCCCAAAATTGATTTTGTAATTAATGCTATATGCAAATCCGAAGCTTTAGAGAAGAATACAAGTTTATTGGACATCGGTTCCGGAAATGGGTTTTTTTCTTATTACCTGGAAAGAGACTTTAATGTTACAACTTTTGATTTTTCTTTTTGTATGTTAAAAAATAATCCGGTAAAGCCAAAAGTCCTGGGGTCAGCTTTAGAATTACCTTTTAAAAATAATTCATATGATATCGTTTTTTGTTCAAATCTCTTGCACCATCTCTGGCCCCCTGAAGTTGCTGTTCGAGAGATGGTAAGAGTTTCAAGAAGGTTTATTGCTTTATCGGAACCAAATAGAAATAACCCTTTGATGTTTCTTTATAGTGTTCTTAAAGCAGAAGAAAGAGGAACGGTAAAATTCAGCAAAAGTTATCTTGAAGGTTTACTTAAAAAAGCAAAATGTGAAGTAGTAGCCGCGGGTGGCAGTGGAGGGATATTGCCTAATATCACGCCATTAGCTCTCCTGCCGATTCTTAAAAAATTAGAATTTTTTATTTATCCCAGATTTTATTTTATTGCCATAGGAAGAAAATAATTAATTCCAATCTCCAATATATAGTCTCTCTTTTTTGAATATCCGTAGAATTTCTTCAAAAACACTGTTAAACTGATTCATTCAAATAGAACACTTTTTTACGAAGATTATTGCTGTCTGTTGTTGAAAAGAGACAAAGAGTTAAAGAGAAGAATAATTTTTTTCTCTTTAACTCTTTGTTTATGTGATTTATTTTTAGTTGCGGTTTTTCCACGGTAGGAATAACTTAAATAATACTTGGAGAATAAAACATGGGTAGTAATGAAAAATTAAATTTTGCAATAATTGGTTGTGGTCGAGTGGCTGCCAAACATGCAAATGTTTTAACTAAATTAAAAGAAGGCAAGTTAGTAGCAGTGTGTGATTTGAAAGTTGAAAGAGCTGAAGAATATTCAGAAAAATTTAATGTACCTTATTATCTGAACTGGGAAGAAATGTTGGAAAAAGAACCAGCAATAGATGTGGTTAATATTTTAACGGAAAGTGGTTATCATGCTAAACAAGCAATTGATATTTCTCGTTACGGTAAACATATAGTAGTTGAAAAACCAATGGCTCTAACATTGGATGATGCTGACAACATGATAAAGGCGTGTGACGAAAATAATTGTCGTTTATTTGTTGTTAAACAGAATCGCTATAATTTACCGGTTATTAAATTAAAAGAAACAGTGGATAAAGGGAGGTTCGGGAAATTAATTGTAGGGACTGTGAGGGTAAGATGGTGTAGAAGAGAGCAGTATTACCACAATACCTGGCATGGCACTTGGGCAATGGCCGGTGGTGTTCTGGCAGATCAGGCAAGTCATCATATTGATCTATTAGTATGGTTGCTGGGTGATGTAGAGAGTGTCTATGCAAAAGCTATTACTGCCCTGGCTGATATTGAAACTGAAGATACCGGTGTGGTCATCCTCAAATTTGCTAATGGTGCATTGGGCACAATTGAAGCAACCACAGCCGCCAGACCGGTCGACACTGAAGGGTCTGTTAGCATAATGGGAGAGAAAGGTCTGGTAGAGATTGGAGGTTTTGCTGTTAATGAGATGAAAACATGGCAGTTTGAAGATAAACAAAAGGGGGACGGGGAAGCCCTCAGTAAATATAGAACTAACCCCCCTGATGTATACGGCTTCGGTCATTATGAATATTTGAAAGATGTAATTAAATCTATTAAGGAAAATAAAAGGGCTCTGGTTGATGGCTTAGAAGGACGTAAATCCTTAGAATTGCTTCATGCTATCTACGAATCCATTGAAACTGGCAAAGAAGTCCATTTAAGGTTTAAACCCCAAAAACTGAGATTAGGAAAAAAATAATAGTGAAAGAACATAAAAGTGATAATGTTGTTATTCATGAGAATGTTCAGTTGGGTGAATCTGTGATTCTGGATGATTTTGTCATTATCGGTTATCGTGGAGTAGCGGGAAATGGTACTACAATAATTGGAAATAACTCAATAATCAGGTCTCACACTGTAATTTATGCTAATAATAAAATCGGGGATAATTTTTCAACCGGGCACAATGTTTTAATTAGAGAAGGAAGTATTTTTGGTAACAATGTAACAATAGGGAGCCATTCTGTAGTAGAGGGAAAATGCCAAATCGCCGATAATGTGAAGATTCATACTAATGTTTTTCTGGGAGAAGATACAGTAATTGAAAAAGGAAATTGGTTGGGGCCGGGATGTATAACTTTGATAACTCCTCATCCCAGGTGTCAACATCAAGATAAATGCAATCGTGGACCACGGCTTGGTAAGAATGTTGTAGTTGGCGCTGGTGCGATTATTTTGCCTGGCGTTACAATAGGTGAAGGAGCGATGATTGGCGCCGGGGCAGTAGTGACTAAAGATATTCCCCCAGAAATGACCGCATTGGGTGTTCCCGCAAAAGTAAATAAAAGACTCTCAGACATATATTGCCCAGTGGGAGAAAAATATGAAAAAAAGCCAAATTAAAGTCCCATGCTCTCAAGTTTATTTAGATGATGAAATTAGAGAAAAAGTTTTAGCTGTTTTAAACTCTGGCAAGTACATTTTAAATGATAATTGTCGAAAATTTGAAGAAGAATTTGCTAATTTTGTCGGTAGAAGATATGCCGCATTAGCCAACTCGGCTACTTCAGCCATCCAGTTGTCTTTAATGGCTTTGGGAGTTGAGTCTGGTGATGAAATTATTGTTCCATCCCTAACTGCCTTTCCAACTGTTGAACCTATTTTTCATGTAGGCGCCAAACCGGTTTTCATTGATATTAATGATGAATACCTAATTGACCATGAATTAATAGAAGAAAAAATTAATAAAAAAACTAAAGGGATTATTCCCGTTCATCTATATGGTAACTCAGCAGAGATGGACAAGATATTGTCATTGGCGGAAGAATACGATCTTTTTGTTTTAGAAGACGCTTCTCAAGCTCATGGAGCAGAGTTTCGAGGTCAAAAAGTGGGAAGTTTTGGTAATGTCGGTTGTTTCAGTTTTTATCCCTCCAAAAACTTAACTTTTTGTGGAGATGGAGGAATTATGGTTACAAACGATGAAAAATTGGTAGAAAAGGTAAAGATGCTCCGTGACCATGGTCGAAAAGATAAGTACCTACACGAACTAATAGGATTTAATATGCGAGCTAATGAAATTCAGGCAACTTTTGGCCTTATCCAGCTGAAGCATTTACCCGAATTCACCATTCGCCGCCGGGAAGCAGCTCAATTGTATAATCAACTGCTAAAAAACCTATCGATTAAGTTACCAAGCGAAAGCGACCATGTTCATCATGTTTACCATTTATACGTTATTCAATTAGATAATAGAGATAAAGTGGTTCAATTTTTAAAAGAAAAGGACATCTGTACCGGTATTCATTATCCTGTGCCCTGTCATCTTCAACCTGCGGTAGTAGAAATTATGGGAAAAGTTTCACTGCCTAAAACCGAAGAATACTGTCGTAATATTTTATCCTTGCCTATTTTCCCCTCTATTACGAATGAACAGATCAATAATGTAGCTGAACAATTAATCCAAGCCATAAAGCAATGAAAATAGTATTAATTAATCCTCCTCGCTTTAATGAAATAAGAGCGGACAACCCCAGCTTTATTGATGAAGAAAGGGGCTATAATCCACCTCTCGGTATATTGTATTTAGCGTCGTACCTTCAACAAAATGCCAACTACCCAATTAAAATTATAGATGCACAGGCTGAAAAGTTAAATTACGACGAAGAGTTTAAAAAAAGAATTCCTGTTGATGACGATTTAGTGGTTGGAATTACGGCCATGACGTTCACAATGATAGATGTTATAAAGACAATTAAATTGTTGAGGGAGGTAGAAAAAAAATCCCTGATCAAAATGAAAATTGTTTTGGGCGGGCCTCACACAATAATATATCCGAAGGAAACTATTGAAATCACGGGCGTTGATTATGTGGTGGTGGGAGAAGGTGAAGTTCCATTTTTTGAGCTTTGCAAAAAAATTTCTCAAGAGCAAAAACCACTTGATGTAAAAGGGGTTGTCTTTAAAAATGGGAACGGCATTATTGATAATGGTGTCAGTGAATCCATTAAAGATTTAGACATCTTCCCTTTCCCCGCTCGGCATTTAACAGACATAAAAAAATATTATTCGGTTTTAAGTGGAAATAAAATAGTAACGACAATGTTTACCAGCCGGGGTTGTCCTTTTCCGTGCACTTTTTGTGACCGCCCTCAGTATGGCAAGAAATTCCGGGCAAGGAGCGCGAAAAATGTTGTTGACGAGATGGCGGCCTGTGTTGAAATGGGGATTGAGGAGGTTATGGTTTACGACGATACTTTTACTGTAAACCGCAGGAGGGTGATTGACATTTGTGATGAGATAGTTAGCCGTGGATTAAAATTTTCCTGGGACATTAGAACTCGAGTGGATACGGTTGATGAAGACATGTTAACAAAGTTAAGTGACTCTGGTTGTAAACAAATTCATTTTGGTGTAGAAGCCGGTACAGAAAAGATTTTAAAAATCTTAAACAAAGGTATTTCCGTAGAACAAATAGAAAAGGTATTTAATATTTGCCGTCAGTTAAAAATGAAAACCCTTGCTTATTTTATGATTGGAATGCCGACGGAAACAAAAGAAGATATTGAAGAGAGCGTTAAATTAGCTAAAAAATTAAAACCCGAATTTGTCCATATAACAATTTTAACTCCCTATCCGGCAACAGCAATATATGAACAGGCCCTTGCCGGGGGAGTCATCAAAAATGATTATTGGCGTGAATTTGCACGTCACCCTGAAAAAGGAGTAGTTACCAAATATTGGGAAGAAAACTTTTCCCAGCAGGAACTATTTGATTTATTAGATCATTTTTACAGTAGTTTTTATGGAAGGCCGTCATATATTTTATCAAATTTGCTTAAAATTAGATCATTTAATGAATTCAGAAAGAAATTAAAAATGGGATTTAAAGTTTTAGGAATAGGAAGGTGATTTTGCTATGAATGTATTGTTAGTAAATCCACCTTTTACGGATTACGGTGGTTTGGAGGGACATGGAGGGAATGCCCTTCCTTTAAATTTAGCCTATCTAGCAAGCTACTTAAGAAAATGCAGACCGGAGATTAAAATTGACGTCCTGGATTGTGAAGGTTTACGTATGACGTTTCAAAACATTGAGGAACGGCTGAAAGAAATTAAGCCTGATATTGTCGGCATTACCATGCCTACCCCGGCTTATGATCAAGTTGTTGCTGTGGCTGATATTGTAAAAAAGATTTCATCTAAGATCGTTGTGATCGCTGGAGGTCCGCATCCCACGGTTTCTCCCAAAGAGACGGTAGCTGAAAAGTCAATTGATTTCTGCGTGGTTGGCGAAGGAGAAGAAACTTTTAAAGAATTAGTGGAAGCGGTAGATCAAAACCGGCCTTTCAGAAAAATTAATGGAATTGCCTACCAAGGCGATAATGGAAATATCCATCAAAGCCCGCAACGAAAGCTAATACCGGATTTAGATTCAGTGCCGTTTCCAGCGCGTGACCTTTTTCCATTAGAAATTTACTTTCCTCCACCTACAAAGCGTGTCAGTAGCAAAAAAGCCGGTAACATGATCACTTCACGTGGTTGTCCATATCAATGTACTTATTGTATTGCTATAGTCATGTGGGAGAGAAAAGTCAGGTTTCGAAGTGCAGATAATGTCGTTAACGAAATAGAGGAGTGCAATCAAAAATATGGCATTGGCGAATTTAATTTTCATGATGAATTATTCACTTTAAAAAAGAAGCATGTGAGCGAAATTTGCCAGGAAATTAGACGGAGGGATTTGGATGTATCATGGGTTTGCATGTGTCGAGTTGATTATATGGACGAAAAAACTTTACGGGAAATGAAAGCGGCGGGTTGTGAAAAAATTATGTTTGGTTTTGAATCAGGTTCTCAAATGATTTTGGATAAAATGAAAAAAAAGGTGGCGCTGGAGAATGCAGAAGAAGGAGTAAAGTTGGTAAAAAAAGCGGGTATTCAAACAGCAGGAAATTTTATGCTTGGCAATATCGGTGAAACAGAAGAAACAATTAAACAAAGTATCAGGCTAGCAAAAAAATTAAATACTCATACAATGGCTTTTTTTATTGCCAGCCCGTATCCCGGAACAGAGTTTTACAGAATTGCAAAGGAAGAAGGATACCTGAGACCAGATTTTAATTGGAAAGATTTTACTCTAGTTGGAAACAACAAACCACCGCTTAATTTGCCCGGATTACCTGCAGAGAAAATCCTTAAATGGCAAAAGCGAGCTTATTTAGAATATTATCTCAGGCCTTCTTATATTTTTGGAAAATTGATTAGCATTCGCTCTATGGTCGATATTAAAAACCTGTTCGGTGGACTGAAATTACTCTTAAGGTTGGAAGGATGAATTTAGCAAAATTAGATAATGAAGTATTGGAAAATTTGGCTCTCTGGTTGGGTATACCAGTAAAAAGGCTAAAAGTGTTAGGGGAGGTAATACCGGATATAGAAGAAAATCATTATCATGGTTTTTTAGATTGTCAGGTTGTTTCCTGGAGAGAGGGACAAGTAAGGAGATTGACCCATAAAATTGTTAAATTTTTGAGAGAACATAATCGTTATTATATTTTAGATAGTATAAAAAAGATTCGCCAGTTGAGAAGAAAAAAATTAGTTGAGATTAACCACTGTCGCTTTACTGAACTGGATATGACGCTTAGAAGGAAATTATCACTCCCCCCTATTGATTGGCGAGGAAACCAAGCGGTTGTTTGTCTTAGTCATGATTTAGATTGTGTTGAAGATTATGAATTTAGCCGTGAAGTCTATGACCTGAACAGAAAATATAATATTCGATCAACTTTCAACTTTTTAACTCATTGGGGATACCAACCGGAATCTGCCTGGCTTAAAGAATTAGACAGCAATGGATTTGAAATTGGGTTGCATGGATATACTCATGATATTGCTATCGGTATCCGACCTGCTCAAAGAATTATCAAAGAACTATCTTTAGCTTTAGAAAAACTTAATTTTTCTGTTAAAGGTTATCGGGCTCCGGCTTTTGCTGTTACACCCAGATTATTGAAATCTTTAAAAGAATTAGGGATTAAATATGACAGTTCTATGAAAACAGTTAGTTGTTATGGTCAGGCGGTAGAAACTTTCTATCCGTATCGTTATCCGGGAATCGGTATTTGGGAAATTCCTTTGACAATTCAAGATGACCGGGTTTTCAGGGATCTATATTTGAGTGACGAAGAAGGACTGGGAGTTATTAAAGAATTAACCCAGAGGGTTGTTAATATTGGCGGAGTTATGGTTATTAATAACCACCCTCGTTTAATTAAGGAACGATTTTATTATTATGAAGAGTTGCTCAAGTGGATAGCAGCTTTAGATAATGTTTGGATTTGTACTATGAGTGATGTTATAGAATTTATGGAAGAGAGAGAACATCGGATTATCCACTTAAAAGAAGACTCATGTATAAAAACTACAAGATAGCGGTTGTTATTCCAGCCTACAATGAGCGAAATAAAACTGCCGAAGTAGTAAAGAAGATTCCTTTTGATTTGATAGATGAGGTTGTAGTAGTTAATGATGGTTCACAAGATGATACTAAAAAGGCAGTTGAAGCAACAGGCCGGGCTACAATTTTACACAGTAAAACGAGACAGGGGATTGGATTTGCGATAAGAAAAGGGTTGCGGTACTCGCAAAATAAAAACTATCAAGTCATTGTTGTGATGGCAGGCAACGGGAAAGACAACCCCGATGAAATTAAAAAGCTTATTGAGCCGATCATCAATGATGGGGTTGATTATGTTCAGGGTTCGCGCTATTTAAAAGGTGGAGAACACGGCAAAATGCCGTATCACAGGTTGCTTTTCACTAAACTGTATACCTGGGCGATTAGAATACTCTATGGACAAAAAGTTACCGACGGGACCAATGGTTTCCGAGCTTACAAGCTAAATATTTTAGATGATCCGGGAATTAACCTTAATCAAGAATGGTTAAGAGAACCTTTAGAGTATTATCTATCCATTAAAGTACTGCTATTAGATTATAAAGTAAGAGAAGTGCCGGTTACCAAGTTTTACCCGCAAAAAGTCATCTATAGCCAATATACGAAAGTTACCCCTTTTATTGGCTGGTTTAAAAGATTAAAACCTTTGTTTTTGTTAAGACTCGGTCTCAAAAAATAACGATTTTAGGAATTTATTTATCTTTAGTTTCTGATGGCTAAAAAAGATTCTTTTACTTTGGCAGCGTCTTCTCTGAGATTAAGGTTGAAACGCGAGCATAAACGATAATAGGAAATACTGCCAAATGTCACAGTAAATGCATCAGACATAAGAATTATTAATGAAAAGGCAACAGCTTCCTCCAAAGTTAAGCCAAAGAATGAAAACAGATAGGCGAAAGACGCCTCCCTTGTCCCTATTCCGTTAATACTAACAGGCAACGATGTCAACAAAGCAGACATCGATACGCAGGCAGCCATATCAATAAAGGACAGAGGTATGCTGAGCGAGACAAGTAAAAAATAACGACTGAGAAAATAAACAAACCAGCAAATAAGTACCAGGAACAGGGCTAACCAGAGAGAACTTTTATCAGCTTGTTTCCATTCAACTAATATATTCTCATAAGTCAATTTTTTAAAGGGATTGGAAAGAATCGGAATGAATTTATTCACGAAATTTTGGACCACATTATAGAAACGACTTTTATGACTAAAGGCTAAAAAAGAAACTACACCAATTATAAAAATAACAAGAAGACATTGAACAAAATTAAGCTTCCACTTAAAAACAAAAAATGTGCTGATAATTCCTATTAAAGCGAGTGAGGTTAAATCTGTGAACCGGTCTAATATCACGCTTAAAAATGCTCTCAGTCTTGAATGCCCTGTTTTGTCCAAAAAGTATATTTTTAGCAACTCACCAATTTTGCCAGGTGTTACCATTCCTATAAAAGCTCCGAGCCAAAAGATACTGATGCTTTCACCGAACCGAACCGGGACAGAAAAAAATTGCAATATACATTTCCATTTAATCCCGTGAGCTATAATGAGGATAATCATCGATAATATTGCGCCAAAGAGAAACAGTGCACTGATTTCTTTCCAGATTTTTATGAAATTGGGAAAATCTATTTTAGCAAAAATAAAAACAAATATTCCAATTCCTATAAATTTAATGAACCAGCTTTTTCTCGCCATACTTATTGACACTTATTACTATCAGGGCTATTTTAATACTAAGTTTAGTAGTTATTTTAAACAAATTCTATAGAATTTACCAATTCAGGTTTTAAAAACTAATGAAGTTTGTGAGCAACAACGTACTTTTAACCATTTTGACATTTGCAGGGATGCTTGTCTGCTGGAATTATTTGGGTTTTACTTATCATTTCAGCGGACGGAATTCAATTTTATTTATTAAAGGATATTTTTATATAACCGTAGTAGTTTTTCCTATCGGATTGGCAGCAACAGTTTTATTTTTTGATAGGCTTGACCTTATATCAACAATAATATGCTCCATAGCCTTTGGTCTTGTTCTTTCTGCTGGATTATGGGCAATTCTAATTCTTATTGGAATTCCTTTTAACTTTATTTTATATGTCCTTTTTAATGTTATTTTAGCTTTTTTAGCAATTTATCTTAAAAGAAATAATTTATTTACTTATTTTAAGCTAAACATTAATTCAAGTTTAATTCCCTTAATATTTTTTTTACTGCTCTTGTTTCTTGGATTTTTTCTACCTGCCAATTTATTCGTAAATTTTTATGTCCCTCCTGATGTTGATGCGCAGCAGCAGGGCGCTATTGCTTTTTTTATTAAGCATGAACCTGCCTTCCCTGTTGTATCCCCATTAGGTAACTTGGATAAAATAATAATTTCCTATCCACCTGCTTACTCTGTTTTAACTGCCATTTTTTCAGATCTGATGAATAGTTCCATTACTGACACTATTATGGTTCTCATGGTTATCACTGTAAGCCTGTTTTGCCTGCTCCTTTTTGCAACGGTTAGTTTTCTAACAAACAACTATTTTTTAGGGTTAATCGCAGGATTGTTTTCTCTGAACAGAAATATTTTTGATATATTCCATGATGGTCAGTCGACAGAATTAATGGGTATTTTGTGTGCAACGGCATTTATATTGGCATTAGCGAACTGCCTAAAAACTTCCAGGTTAGTAAACGCTGTTTTACCGGGAATATTTTTTGGTTTCAGTGCCTTAATTCACCCGAAATATTTTTTATGGCTGGGAACGGGAATAATAATGTTTTGTTTATTGCTGCCTTTAGCCAGAGGTGTCAATAAGAAAATTGATTACAAAAAAATTATAACAATCTTGTCAGTTGGCGGGACCATCTTTTCGCTCTGGTTTTTTCATTCCAATAAAATAGATATCATTAGTCCTGACATAAACAAACTCCAAAGCCAGCTTCAGTATTATATTTTAAACGGTATGCTACACTGGCAAAGCAACTTGCTTGTATACTTGTCCTTTGCCGGATGCTTCATTTTATCTTTTCGGAGAAGAAAAATAGAAATATTCCTCCTTACAATGTTTGTTTCGCTTTTGATATTAGTTCAGCATTGGTCTATTTTAAAGCTGTTTAATCCTGCTTGGTTTAAATTTAATATACAGGAAGCTTCCGCAATGGATGGTTTTTTTGGAACAAACTTGAGGTTTACATCGCCATTTACTTTCGTTGAGTTATGGGGGCTTATGTGGTACGGATTTAATTATTTACTCCCAATTCTTGCTGCATACGCTTTTTTTCCTTTAGTGGAATGGATTTCCACTGTGGATGTCAAGAAAACTTTAGTTACTCAAAATAATGAACAAATCCTTAAAGCAAAAACTCAATCCGAAGAACTGCAGGAAAAGATTAAGACAGGGACTCTTTTGCTTTTTTGCGTTTTAATGGTTGCAGTAATTTTTTATTTCAAAGAATCTGTTGCTTTTTTTACCATATTTTTTATCCTTCCATTTGCTTACAAGCTTATAAATTATTTCATCGGTAATGATACTGGAATACTTTGCCGAGGCACAACGTCCTACGTGGGACATTCAAGCATTTCAACAGCCATGAATTCAAAAAAAGTATTTTTTATTGCTTTTCCTATGATTATTGTAGCCATGGTGTTTTTTACCCGTATCGAACAGAAATATTTCCATAGAAATCCGCCTTACCTGCATAAAAATGAATATCAAGCCATGGCATGGATTAAAAACAACACTGATTTTGATTCTACGATGGTGTATGTGCCAACATCTATCGGAAAACATCGATGGTGGGGAGCATCTTGGACAACTTCAGTAACAGAAAGGAGATCTTTCAATAACAGGATTCTTAACGCAAAAAAAATTAATCCTGTGGATATAATGCCGGTTGATGGCAATGAACTTAAAATTATGTATTTTAATATAGATCATCCTGTTGCATCACAATTTTTAAAAAAATACAAAATAACCCATATACTTATTCCATCGTGGCCTGTAATTCTTTCGAAGGGTGAGGAAAAATCGGAAATTCATTCTTTATATGAACAGTCATCTCTTGTCAAACAGGTTTTTAAATCCGAAAATAAGTCAATTACAGCAACAGTTTATGAAGTTATGCAGGATTAAATTGTCACAAGGCAGTTTTTTTTAGCAATGGACAAAAAGATTATTGATCGGCTTTATGCGCTAAATCAAGGATTCGTTGAACTAAACGGCTTTCAAAATCTGAAACTCCCTTGTGATTTCTTTGGATCGATCTCGGCTGTCCTAATACCTTGCATGCCCGACACTGCGATAAAAATGGAAACTTCCTTTGAATATGTGTCACCATCCTCTTTCGCTTCCCCGGTCTTAGAAGTTTTTTGAGGCCGCCTCCCTTAATATCTCTTTGTCCAACATTAAATCTGAGACCAGCTTCCTTAAACGAATATTTTCTCCTTCTAGCTCCTTAAACCTCTTGGCTTGATCTATCTTTAACTCTCCATACTCCTTACGCCAACGGTAAAAGTCTGCTCTGTCACTCCTACTTTCTTACAAACTTGAACATTCGTCTGACCCTTCGAAAGCTCAACTTCACCCCCCCCGGAGCTTGTCAATAATACGTGCTACCCTCTTTTCCCCCTTAGACATAATAAATGCCCTCCTTAAAAATGTTTTGGCCCTATACTAACATTAACTTTGGACCAATCTCAGGGGGCTGGGTCAATCTGCCGATCTGTGTATGGGAATCTCCACATCCATACTCCTTCTCCTCTTTGTAGTTTATGATAACAGTTTGAGTTGAAAAAAAGAAAGCGAAAGTGGGGAAGTATAAAGATAACACTTCAATTTTAGTAATTCCATAATTGATGTTATCCTTAAATCATCCACTATTTATTTAAATGAGTGAATTATGCACAATAGATATAAAACTAAAATTCTGAAAATAGATATCAAAGAATGCGAATGTATCGCTAAGGATGAATTAGGAGTAAAGTTCCGTGTGTGTCAAGGCCGGAGTAAAAATGTACCACTTGGCGGCGTAAAAGTGTACCACCTATAATGTAGTTAAAGGTATAGTTCATAAGGGGGTACCCCTTATGAAGTTTTTTTGTTATTTCACTT
>Ga0066867_10000019_pt1 | contig 68576 bp, 73 predicted proteins | sample ETN01SmetaG_4_FD_65606 | JGI IMG/M metagenome (GOLD analysis project Ga0066867, IMG submission 65606) | Marine microbial and viral communities from oxygen minimum zone, Eastern Pacific Ocean - ETNP2014F12-01SV261 | ecosystem: Environmental > Aquatic > Marine > Oceanic ... | reverse complement strand
AGTGTTGTTTAAGCTAAAGTAAATAGAAAAAATAAAAAACGGAGGAATAAAATGAGTCTTTTCAGAATTGGAGCAAATATCCAAGCAATGGATTCTCTCAGATCCCTATATGGTCTTAATGAGGACATGGCTGCACGCCAGGCCCGTCTAGCATCCGGTAAACGGATCAATACGGCACGGGATGATACAGCAGGTTATGCTATCGCCAGATCCTTAGAAGCGCGCAAACTTGGTTTAGGCGCTGCCCTTTCAAATGTGCAGAATGCACAGAGCCTGTTGGCTATTGCAGAAGGCGGCTACCAAAACCAGATGGAAATCCTACAGACCATCAAAGATAAAACAGTTCAGGCTTCTGATAGAGCAGTGAGTGATACCCAGAGAGCATCCATAGACAGACAGGTGTTTCAGCTGTTGACAGAGTTGGACGAAATTGGTGCACAGACAAAGTGGTCAGGTACGACCTTGATCAATGGTGCAAGCAATAGATCTTTCTCTTTCCATGTTGGTGGAGATACCGGAGAAGAGTTACTGGTCACGCTGGATAAGTCAAATAGTTCTACACATGGTTTAAGTGCGGTAGCCACAGCGGCCGGAGCAGGAACTATTGGTACTGGTACCAGTGTTGACGGTGCTGACACTGCTATCGATGTTGTAACTACTGCTATAGATAGCTTGGCCGGTTTTATCCAGAAGATCGGTGATACCATGATTCGCTTAGGAAAGAAGAATGACTTTCTTTCTGTGAGTTATGCCAATACTGATGCAGTACGAAGTCAATATGAGGATGCTGATTTTGCTGTGGAGCAGATGGAATTATTGAAGCTCCAGATACTGCAGGGAACATCAGTGAGTGCATTGGCTCAGGCCAATACTGGCCCCCAGGTAGTTCTCGGTCTTTTCAGGTAAATAGTATAAACAACCATAAATTGGGGAGATAATATTTATATATCTCCCCAGTATTATGGGGTATTGATTGAGAAAATGGTTGGATTGGATAAATAATTGAAAAAAGGAGCTAGACATGAGTAGTAGTACAGGGATCATGGGCATAAAAGAGATGGCAGATTATCTGAATATGAAGGAGCAGACCGTGTACCGGTTGGTCCAACAGAAAAAGATTCCTGCTATCAAGATTGGCGGACAATGGAAAGCAAAAAAGAACCATATTGATGGATTGTTTGATGATATGCTTCAGGAAAAGATAAAGGAAATTCAGAGTCAATAAAATATAATTCTAATAATTGTTATATTTAGAAGCTCTCCCATAACTGGGAGAGCTTTTTTTATATCACTTATTCATATAGATTTATATGAGATTCTGTAAAGTAGTTTATATAAAATCTAAAATATTAGCTAATACTCACATTTCATTAATATAGATATCATTTAATAGATGTTATTTATTTTCCCTCTTTTATCCTTTTGCATAAGGAATTTTCCCCGTGTATCAAGAAAATTCTGCACCTTTTATAAAGAATATCTATTATTCCTAAAAAATAAAATATATTGAAACGATTTTTAATATCTTTTTACGAAAACTAATTGTCAGCGACTTCTTTACCGATATTGCAGTTGAAAAAGATATTCAGTTCAAAATTTTCTATTTATTAAACTAAAACACTTAAACTAAATGACGGAGGAATAATAATGAGCCTTTTCAGAATTGGAGCAAATATTCAAGCAATGGACTCTCTTAGATCTCTTTATGGACTAAATAAAGAAATTGGGATACGCCAGGCCCGCCTTGCATCTGGCAAACGAATTAATACAGCTCAGGATGACACAGCGGGTTACTCTATTGCAAGATCCCTAGAGGCGCGCAGAAACGGTTTGTCAACTGCACTTTCAAATGTGCAAAACGCCAAAAATGTTTTGGCAATTGCAGAGGGTGGATATCAAAACCAGATGGACATTTTACAGACCATCAAGGATAAAGCTGTACAGGCCTCAGATGGAGCACTGAGTACTACCCAGAGGGCATCCATAGATAAACAGGTTTTTCAGTTGTTGACCGAGTTTGATGAAATTGCTTCACAAACAAAATGGTCAGGTAGTTCCATAATCAATTCTGCAACTAATTTTTCGTTTCATGTTGGTGGTGATACAGGTGAAGAATTGAAGGTGACCTTAAGTGCGTCAAACAGTGCTGTATCTACCTATGCGTCAGGAGGAATTGCACTAAACCAAATTTCCAATGTATCGGGTACTGGTAAAATTGGATCGGGTGTAGACGATGCTGATAGCTCGATAGCCACTGTAGATGCATCTATAACTGCGTTGTCAGGTTATATCCAGACTGTTGGTGATACGATGGTGCGTTTAGGTAAAAAAGAGGATTTTCTTAGTGTAAGTGTTGCCAATACAGATGCGGTACGGAGTCAATATGAAGATGCTGATTTTGCTGTGGAGCAGATGGAATTATTGAAACTGCAGATTCTGCAGCAGACGTCAGTGAGTGCATTGGCTCAGGCTAATAGTGGACCAGCAGTGGTGCTAAAATTATTTGGATCATTCTGATAGTTAGACCATAAAAGGGGACGGAAAATATTTCCGTCCCCTTCCTCTGTTGTAATTCTTTTTGATATTATTAAATCAAATGAATCAGGTTCTAACCTGATTTTTTTTTAATATTATCCCACAATGATGTATAATGTTCGAGAACAAAAAATAACGTCATAGAATTATAAGAAAAGTTAATGGATTATAGGTTTAAGAATAGGTTTATACTCCCGATAATAAAAACATAAAAAGTATAAATAGAACTATTTTTCTATTTTTCTATTTGACTTTGGCATGGATATTGTGAGAAGAACTATAGAAAATCAAAAAGTTATTCAATCAAAAAATTATATGCAATATCAAGATCAATACTTGGAACAAAAGATTCTTTCTGCCAGTCCTAAACAATTAATAGCATACATATATGATGCAGCCATAGCCAGCTGTAGAAAACGTGATATTGAAAAAACCACAGCAGCAATTGGCATTTTGATTAATTCACTGAACTTTGATGATAATGAGGATATCCAAGATATGTCTTCAAAATTCACTCAATACTATGAATATATATTGTATCTAGTTCGAAAAAAAAGATTTGATGAAGCTCGAAATAATTTAAAAGAAATTCGGGATGCCTGGGTAGAAGCTATGAATGTCTATTGATGTTACACTTAATTACAAACTATGAGAATTAATTATGGCATTTGATATTGGTTCAATTTTCGACTCAAGAGACTCAATTAATTATTTAGTCAGTCAGTATATTCAATTAGAATCCCGTCCAAGGGACCGAATCATTGAAAACAGGGAAAAACTCACAAAAAAGCAGCAAACCTTAACAACCCTGGATTCGAAACTCTCTGCGCTTAACTCCAGTGCAGAACGTATGACAGATGAGATCACAGATTATTTTGCATTAAAAACAGCAAAATCCAGCAAAGAGGAATATCTGTTAGCAACAGCCGGATCAAATGCAGCCTTGGGAACTCATGCTATCACAGTGGAAAGGCTAGCAACATCTGACACGAGGGTATCCAAACAATATTCATCTGATTCAACTGATTTATCTTCGTTTGGATCAGATCAGACATTCACCATGCAAGTGGGTCATTACTATTTGGATAATCTGACTGACTCACCAACAAAAGGACAGAAAATATATCAGAGAGTCGATATTAATGTAACTGTGGCTGCTGCTTCTTTAGCTAAAAAGAATTCTGAAGCGTTAGCTGATATTGCTTCAGCAATCAATAATGCAATGAGTACTGCTTTAATAACAGATCATGACTATGATGGGAACGATACAAACGAGAAGAAACTTGATAGCATAGATATTGTTAGGGCAGAGGTTGTGTCAGAAGATGGAGGAAATTCAAGATTAGTTTTGAAAAGTGCCTCATCAGGTTACAGTTACAGGATTGATTTTACCGATAGCGCAGATTCTTTTCTCAGTGGTTTAGAAGTGAGTAATAATTCTCAAATGTCCGGAAGTTCTGGAGGATTTATCACTAATGTGGGCACTGGAGTAACTGATAGCCTGCTTAATTCAAATTTTGAAGTTAACGGTTTAACATTTTATAGAGATAGTAACAATGTTACGGATGCGTTAACAGGAGTCACTTTAGACTTATTAAATACCTTTACAATTCCTCAATCTGTCACAGTGTCTGCGGACGTTGATGGTGTTAAAAAGGAGGTACAGGATTTTCTGGATGCCTTTAATGGTTCTATTGATTATTTGAGAGAGAACGCAGAAATGAATCCTGAGACTAAAGAGAGAGGAGTATTGGCAGATGACGGATTGTATAGGCAAATGACAAGTACTCTTCGCAGTAAATTAAATACAATTGTAAGCAATACATCTTCTTCTACCTATGATCGACTTTTTGATTTAGGAATTGAATCAGATACCACTGGGCATTATTCTATAGTAGATTCAAGCAAATTTGAGATGGCGTTGAACTCTAGCACAAAAAATGTGTCTGATCTCTTTAATGCAACCGACGGAATAGGAACACTTGTCAAAACATATGTTAACGCGTTTGTTAAAGTGGGGGGGAGTATTGATTCCAGCAAAAGTTCATTGCAAGACTCTATCTTGCAGCTAAACACCAGGATTACATATTGGGATGAGGTTTTAGCCAAAAGAGAGATTCAATTACGTGATGAATTTACCCGTATTCAGACAATGATGAGCCAGCTATCACAGCAACAATCGTTTATCAATAATTTTAAATAAAATAATTAAATTCGAATAGGAAAAATATTATGGAACAAACAGAGATTAATCCAACGATGTCAGTGTTGCCAGCTGTAGAGAAATATTCTGGTTCTGCAGAGGTGAGCCGTCTATCTGAAGGAGTAAAAACAGTAGACCAATCTACAGAAATCTTAGAGACTGATATCAGCCAAACAGATATAACAAATTTGGTTGCAAGTGTTAATGAATATGTTAAGGCATTTAGCACAAAAGTTAGCTTTGGATATGATTACGAAAATGAAAGGCAGGTTATTCTGGTAAAGGACAGTGAGACAGGTGAGATTATTCGCCAGATACCACCCAGGGAAATGTTAAATCTACTTAAACAGTTGGAAGAGATTAGTGGTATTATCTATCATGACCATATTTAAAAACTATGGATAAAAACAAAGATCAACTGGAAGAATTACTGAAAAATGAGTTGGTATGTTTCAAAGAAATATTATATAAAACTCAGGAAGTAAATGAAGGAGAGACCGCACTATCCACAAAATCTTTGGTGAAATTATTGGGACATCGAGATACACAAATTGGGTTAATAAAGAAATTAGAAAAAGAAAGAAAAATATTGGATAATTTTATTATTTCTGACCAACAAAAATTAAAAGTTGATACAATAAAAAAAGAAATAAAATACATTGCTCTTAAACTTGTAGAAATAGATGCAAAAATGTTAGATTACCTAGCAATGAAGAAAGAAGAAATTATTAAAGAATTGTCTTCTCATACCGATAGTATAGGTAGGGACAGGTCTATCCGTTCGTCCAGAAAACAAATTATTGACATTACATTAGATTAGACATAATGACACCAATTAAAGATATATCAGGTTTTAGTCGAGATATCCAAGGCGTTGAGAATGATGATAAAATCCGTCGTGCAAGATCTGAAAAGTCACATAAGGGTCAAGAACTTAAAAAAGGTGAAAACCTATCAAAACCTTTTGATAGAAAGGACAGAGTCGAAATTTCTTCAAAGGAACACGATTCTATATCTCAAAAAGAGAGTATAGCTCGTTATGTACGTGAAACTAAACAATTACCTGTCTCAGATACTCAAGATTTAGGAAAATTTCAGCAGCGGATTGAATCTGGTTTTTATTCAAAGCCCGAAGTATTAAACAATATAGCTGAATCGTTAATAACCAGCTTTAGATCTACATCTGCTGTCAAGGATAACAATGCTGGAAAGAAATCATCCTCTGATAAAGAATTGGATCGTATTCGTGAAAAGATCCAAAATGGCGATTATTCATCTGATAAAGTTCTGAATACTATTATGGATGAACTACTTAAAATTGTCTAATTATATCTTTACTTATTTAGTTACTATATAAATTCACAAGGGAATTATTCTACATTAGATTCCGTCCAATTGGTTATAGCTTATCCCTCTATTTGTTATATTGGTAGGGAAATATTAAAAGATGCTCCCTTGCCATCAGAAGATTTGCAGTTGATTGTACCGCCATATTTTTCAATGATCTTCTGAATTATATTTAATCCGAGTCCCGTTCCTTCTCCAGCTGGTTTTGTAGTGAAAAAAGGAGTAAATATTTTATTCTTTATTTGCTCATCAACTCCTTTTCCATTGTCATTTATTTCAATACAAAATTCCCTTTGTTCTTTCTTTTGGTAAATGACTATTTCAAGTACTGCATTATTTTCAATTTCTTTTAGTGAATCAATTGCATTTTGAAGAAGATTTATAAAGACCTGTTCAATATCATTTGGATTTACAGTTACATAGGGAAGATCCTCTTGGATATTTTTTATTAATCTGATATTAGATGATTGGATTTGATCATCCATTAATAAAAGAGTCTGATTGATAACCTTGGAAAATTTTACAGGTATTCGAATTTGCTCTGTTTCTTTTCTTGAAAATTCCTGAATATGATTTACAAGATTTATGAGACGGTTTACTTCCTTACTTGCGATCTCTAAATTACTTCTCAATTTATTTTCTAAAATAGGGTCATCTGTTATTAAATCGTCAGAGAGAGTATATAAATAGTTATTTAAATAAGTGAGGGGCTGCGTCATTTCATGTGTGATTTCAGTGGCCATTATTCCTATTTGTGCCATTTTTGATGTATGGATTAATTGATTTTCTAATGAATTATCTTTATCATACTCATCAATTTCTTTTAACTCATTTGTATTAAATATTTTTTCAAACTTGTGAAACCATTTATTGGATTCTTTTACTTTTTCAGATAGTTTATTGATAGATTCAAAGACAACAGAAAATGGATCATCTTCCGATAATTCAGGGAGAAGTTGATTATCCCACGTGTCAGATTCTAAATGTTGTATTGCTTTGTTTAGTTGTTTTATTCTGGTTTTCAAATTAATTCATAGTAGAATATTTCCAAATACCGGGAAAAATATGCCCTAGATATTTTTTATTCTATTTACTCCCACTGAAAAAATATTATTGGGAATGACTTCTATACATATTGAAACGGAATATACTTTGCTTGAAAAAAGTCATTCTTGCTTAAGATAAACACATCATTCTATATTAATATTAAACATAAAATACTCATTGTCTCTAAAAAAAAATAGCAATAAAATATAAGAGGTTTTAAATCATTTAACAGATATTCACGTTATACTAGTTATAAATATATTATGAATAATAAAGAATCTGAGTTTGTACCGTTAGCTGAAAAATTGTCCAATCCTCTTCCTCAAAAGAATGCAATTATAAAAGGGAATAAAATTAGAAATATTCAAACAAAATTAATTAATATCAATGATGAGAGAAAAATCATGGAAAACATCACCGATGAAGAAAGTGAGAATGATAGTAATAACGTTCGTGAAATAGAAAGTAAAATTGAACCTATTTTAGAGGGCAACAAAATTGTTGGTATTACCTATACCTGTCGCTGTGGGGAGGGATCTGAAATAAAATTTGAAGTTGAGAGTGAGAAAACAGAAAATAATATTGAGATTGATAATATAGAAAGTAATACTGTAGAGGATACCACTATCGATGGATGATATGAATCCTCTCCAGAACAGGTAATAAATTATCACAATCTGCGATTGCAGTCATTCAAAATATTATAATGAGGGAATCAGATACGAATAAAGATGTTTCCCTGAGTATTCTCATTGTTGATGATGAAGAGACAATTACTCAAATTCTTTCTGCTGGGTTTGAAAATAATGGTTACACAACCTTCACATCCGGTGATATAGAAACAGCACTCTCAATAATCAAAAAACACCCAATACATTTTACTCTCTTGGACGTACGTTTACCAGGGCAATCTGGTATAGATCTTTGTAGATCCATCTCTAAAGTAAGTCCGAACACAATTAATATCATCATGACCGGTTATCCTGGGGTAAAATCAGCGGTAGAAGCCATGCGAACCAATGCATACGATTATTTGATCAAACCATTTAGAATAGAGACAGTATTGTCAATTTTTGACAGAGCAATAGAAGAAATCAAAGCCCATAGTTTGAATATTAATAATGAAGAATTGGTTCAATCTCTGAGAAAAGAAAATGAACAATTGAGGAAAATGATAAAAGATGTAGGTTCTGTAAATAAACAAAAACATGCGCAATATGATACAAGGAAATCTAGAGAACATGCAGCTGAAATGTCTTATAAAAAGCTAATTAAAAATCCATTAATAATTAAAAAAGAGAACGCAAATGATTAGTTTAAAGATACTATTTATTGATTATATAATCCCTTTCAGGAGGATGAATGAAAAATATACTTGTAGTTGAAGATGATCGAAGCCTAAGGCATATAATTAAAGAAGCTTTAAGTAAATCTGATTTTAACATTGATTTAGCAGTTGATGGAGTTAAGGCGTTTGAAAAAATACTTGAAACTGATTTTGACCTGGTTATAACAGATTTAATGATGCCTGGAATGAATGGAGTAGAACTAATGGAAAAGGTACTTCAAGTCAAGCCGGGTACCGGTTTTTTAATTATGACAGCATATGGAACGGTGGAAACAGCTGTGGATGCATTAAAAAATGGTGCATTTGATTTCATTACAAAACCCTTTTCTATTCCTCAAATGAAATCAAATATTGAAAAATATTTTGATTTTCAGGGATTACAGCATGAGAACAAAATTCTAAAAAAACAGTTATCTGATGATGTGAAATATCGAAAAATTATAGGAAAAAGTACGGAAATGGAGGAGATCTTCCATCTGATTAATGTGGTTTCATCAAGTGATGCTCCCGTTTTTATACAGGGAGAAAGTGGAACTGGAAAGGAATTAATTGCTGAATCTATTCACGCAAATAGTAGCAGAGATAAAAAGCCCTTTTTGAAAATCAATTGTTCAGCGATTCCTGAAACATTAGTAGAGAGCACATATTTTGGTCATGAAAAAGGCGCGTTTACTAATGCAGTAAAACAGCATAAAGGGCTATTTGAGGAAGCTAATGGTGGGACACTTTTATTAGATGAGATCAGTGAGACACCCTTGACAATGCAGGCAAAACTTCTCCGAGTGCTTCAGGAGGGAACTATAACTCGGGTGGGAAGTACGAAAGAAATCAAAGTAGATGTGCGAGTCGTTGCAACATCAAATAAAAATGTTCTTGAAATAATTAGAGACGGAGATTTCCGTGAGGATCTATTCTATAGACTGAACGTATTTCCAATAAAAGTTCCTCCATTGAGAAACAGAGCAGGGGATGTACCAATTTTATTCGAGCATTTTCTATCAAAATTTCAGAAAAAATATGGTTTCGAAAAAAAATCTGTAAACTCTGATGTGTTAGAGAGCCTTTCTAGTCAACATTGGCCTGGAAATGTAAGACAGTTCGAAAATTTACTTGAGAGAGCTATTTTATTCTCAGGTGAAGAAGTAGTTTTGACAATACACCATTTTGATCTTAATTCAGAAAATGAGATTATTGAGGATAAAAACCATATTGATTTAACTCCTATGACGATCGCAGAAGTTGAAAAGCAACTTATTTTTTCTACTTTAAAGCGTACCAGTGATAACCGTACCCAAGCTGCTGATATGCTAGGCATCAGTGTACGGACTTTGAGAAATAAATTACATCAATATGAAAAAAGTGGGGATTCCCCCTTCCTAGTTGGTGAAGGGAATTGACAAATGTTGGGATAGTATTTAGTCTGAACATTCAGAATTACAATTATTTAAATCTTAATTTGTTGGAATATTTTTCCTATACCTGTGATAATATTCCTAATAATATATCACACCATACTTAAACTAAGGATTTAATAATACTGTATAAACTATAATATATAAACATTTATAGAATATTATATAATATATTTCTCTATAATATTTATTCTGGCACATGAATTGACATATATTTACCGGAATAATGAAAATTAACAATTTAAAACACAATCTGATTCTAAAGAGGGCCTTAAATGTTTATCAGAAACAACATGAGGCTATCTCTAAGAATATTAAAAATGTAAATAAAGAAAATTTTAAGCGGGTTAATACAGATTTTACTCATGACCTTACGACAGCAGCCTCTGAATTACAATATCAACACAAGTCCTTAAAAACGAACCATGACCGACATTTGGATGAAGGTCCTCCCTGGGTATCAAAAATACCTAACAAAGAGAGCGACGGTACTGAAGTTAATTTGGCGATTGAGATGGCAGAATTAGCCGAAAATCAAATAAAATATGAATTCACTACAAGAATGCTGAATCGGCTTTATAGAGGAATCAGTACAAGTATTACAGGTAGAGTGTAATAATAATATTATAAAATGGAAGTAAAAGGAATATTTTCTGCTCTCCGGACAACTGTTCGGGGCTTATCTACTGAGATGAAACGAATGAATGCTATTTCTGAAAATATAGCTAATGCTGATAGAACTCCAGATAAAAACGGTAAAGTTTATAAACGGAAAATTGTTATGGAAAATCCTCCGGTTGGCGGAAAAACAAATTTTTCTAGTAGATTAAAAACATCTATTCGTAGGACCAGAGGAATGCATATGACAGAAAGTAGATATCAAGACCGTGCAAAAGAAAAAGGTGCCTATGAAGAACACTATCAAATAGTAGAGTTAGAAGGTGAAAAACTAATTTATGATCCCAGGCATCCCATGGCGGATAAAAATGGTTATATTCGAATGCCTAATGTAAATATGGTAGAAGAAATGGTTGATATAATAACCGCAAGTCGTGCTTATGAAGCCAATGTTACTATGATGACGGCAATAAAAAACATGGCAAAAAAAGCGATGGAGATTTAAGAGAATAAAGCATGAAAATGAATTCCACCCAACTGAACGGTTATGATACATTAGATGTCATTCAGAGAAATAATGAGGATACCCATTTAGAAACAGAGCAAAATGGTACCCTTGATAAAAATTATTCGAAAGATGAAGATATTAAGGTTATGCCACAACAAAATTATTCTGCCCAAAAAACTGAAGTTTTAACCGGTACCGAGCAGGCTATATTGCACGGATTATTTGGAGGAGATAAACCAAGCGAACTATCTTTTTATGGTCAAACAGATTTAGGGCATATTCATAGAGGTCAACTAATGGACATTAGCGGTTAGGAGAAAAATGAACGAAATAAAAGGCATACAAAATCAAATTATCATTCCTGAAATCAAACAACAGGAAACTACTGTTGTAAAGAAAGATGACTCTATCTCATTTGGTGATACTATCAGTAATTTTTTAGATGCTGTAAATACAGCCCAAGTGGATGCAAAAGATAGTATATCTGAAATAGTCACTGGAGAATCAGAAAATTTACACGAAGCTATGGCAAAAGTGGAAGAGGCCAAAATAAGTTTTGAATTGATGTTGGAAATCAGAAATAAACTGTTACAGTCATTTCAAGAAATCCAGCGTATGCAAGTTTAATTAAATAATTAGGATAAGTCTAATGGAAAATTTCTTTAATCAAATTGCGTCGATGTTTAATCGATATACTACCGCCCAAAAAGCCGTCATGATCACATTATCTATTGGGATGGTGTCAGCTATTATTGCTTTAGTTGTATGGGCAAATAGACCTGAATATGAGCTATTATATGCAGATATAGATCCATCAACTGCAAGTAAAATGGTGAGTGACCTAAAAAGTGAAAAGGTAAGATATCGTCTTGAGAATGGAGGGAAAACAATTTTAATTCCCACTGAATCGGTTTCAGAATGGAGATTGAAGTTTACAGAACAGGGTTATGTAGGAGACATGATCAGCGGATATGAAATTTTTGATAACAGTGAAATAGGAATGACAACCTTCAAACAAAAGTTAAATATGCGCCGTGCATTAGAAGGAGAATTAACTCGAACAATCAACCAATTTCCTGGGGTAATGAATAGTCGTGTTCATTTAGCTTTACCAGAAGAAAAATTATTTGAAAAGGAGACCCATGGCAAGGCTTCTGTTGTTCTATATTTAGTTCCCGGTGTTATCATAGAAGAGGAGCAGGTCAAAGGCATTAGTGCACTAATAGCAAACAGTGTTGATGGCATTAATGCAGATGCAGTTGTTGTTGTGGACTCTGATGGAAAACTATTATCTGATAGTCAAGGTGAACAGACAGTTATGGGTTCAACAGGTAACCAATGGGATTTAAAGAACTCAGTTGAATCTCGTCTCCAGACGAAGATACAGGATATACTGGATGGAGTTTTGGGATATCAGAATTCAATTGCAAAAGTTTCAGTTAATTTAAATTTTGAAAAAATAGAGCGCACAACAGAAGCATTTGATCCAGATAAAGTAGTCATTTTGAGCGAAGAACGGCAAACTGAATCATCATTTGGTCAAGATTCAGCCCAATATGCCAAGGAAAATGTGCTGACAAATTATGAATTAAATAAAACCGTAGAACATTATGTATCTCCGACAGGAGGTATAAGTAGAGTCACGGTAGCTGTATTAGTAGATGGGACCTATGTTGAAGAAGAAGATGAGGAAGGTGAAATACAAAAGGTATATCAATCTAGAAGTGATATAGAATTGAACCAGATCTCAGATTTGGTTAAATCCGCAGTCGGATATATGGAAGAGAGGGGTGATCTAATAGAGGTTGAAAATATTCAGTTTAACCGTAGAGCATTTGACGAGGATATGGAATATTTTGAAAAAGCTGAAACCAGAGCTTTATGGGCGAGTGTTATTAACAAAGGGTTACTGCTTGTCTCAGTATTAGTTGCATTATTTGTAATGAGGACATTATTCAAACAAACTGATGAATCACTTGATGTGTTATCACTACCTGGTGAAGATGCACCTGCTTTAGAAGGTTTACCAGAGGAAGAATTAGAAAAGCTTGAATCTGGTGAAAGTGAAGATGAAGAATTGTCTGAAGATGAAGAATTGTCTGAAGATGAAGAGTCTTTTGAAGAGTTAGAAGAGTATTTCAGAGCAAATAATATCGAACCTACAGATGGATTGAAAAATTGGTTTGGTAAATTTTTAGAAGAAAGTGAAGATGTAATAAATGAAGATATTTTTATAAAAAAATTAAGTCCAGAAGCAAGAGCCATACTAAAGGCTAAAGATAAAATGACAACTGCAATTATTGATTTTGCAAAGGATGCACCAGTGAATGCTTCAAAATTAATACACACATGGATGAATAAATCATGAATATAAGATCAATAATGATTGAGCCATACACATTAACATCTGAGAATTTATCTATCACTCAAAAGGCAGCCATGTTATTGATTGCCATGGGGGTTGATAATGCGGCTCAGGTTATGAAAAATATGACGGATGCTGAAGTTGAGAAAATCAGCTTTGAAATTGCTAAATTGCGTGATATACCTCCGGAAGTTCTCAGTGAGGTCATCCAGGAATTTTATGAGGTAATGATTGCAAATGAAACACTGGTCCAAGGAGGATTTGATTATGCAAAAGACTTGCTTGAACATGCCTGGGGTGATAAGAAATCTGATGATGTTATAAAACGGTTAGAAATTGCTACGGGAATTAGTGCCTTCAGCCTTTTAGGCAGCGTTGATAATAAACGCTTGCTAGATTTTCTCAAAAAGGAACATCCACAAACTGCAGCACTAATTTTATCAAATTTAGGGGTAGGTCAGGCTTCTAATCTCTTGGCTGAGTTACCGGAAGAAAACAGAATTGAAATCGCATATCGTTTAGCAACCCTTGAAGATATCACTCCAGATTTGATTGAAGATGTTGAAGCAGTTTTAAGAGATCAAATCGGAGCAGAGATAACTGAAGGAGATGCCAAGAAAGGTGGTGCTGAATCAACAGCTGATTTGCTTAATGCCATCGGGCAGACAGACCAAAAAATTATCCTCGACGGTTTGAAAAAAATAGATGAAGAGCTGTGCGATGATATCTCATCCTATCTGTTTATGTTTGATGACATAGTAAATCTTACGGACAACGCGATACAGGCAATTAAAGGTGCAGTTGATAATAAGTTATTGGCACCGGCATTGAAAGGCGCAAAAGATAATTTGAGAGAAAAGTTTTATAAAAATTTATCCGAAAAGGCAGGAGGTATGCTTAGAGATGAAATAGACGTTTTACCACCCATGCCTATGAAGGAAATAGAGAGAGCACAAAGTGAAGTACTTCAGATAGTGTTCGATTTAGAGAGTAAGGGTGAACTGACTATTGCCAGAAGTGGTGATGAACAAGAACTAATTTAAGTTCTCTCTATTAAAATGGAATCGTTTCATATAGCGGTTACCAATCCCATAAAGAAAATAAATTTTAAGGGGATTGATTATTTTTCCCAGAATGAATTGGAATCATTAGATGATACCGATACTGTGATAGATGAAAATATGACCCCTGATCAACAAGTTGAGATTCTTGAAAAAGCCCTTGAGCAAACAAGAGAGAATGCGTTTCAAGCTGGATATGAAGAGGGAAGAAACTCATCATTGAATGATATGGAATCCCGAATCAAGGAGCTCTCATCTGATTTCACACAAATGGTGCAGGGCTTAGATGATCAGTACAAGGAATTATTCAATCTTCAGGAAAAAACATTACTTAAACTATCCTTGCGAATCGCTGAAAAGATACTTTATGAGGAGTTCTATCATAAAAAAGAGGTTACAGAATTTCTCGCAAAAATGTTAAAAAAAATATTAATGGAAATGATGGAGCAAAAGAAGATCACAGTATTCTTAAATCCGGATTGGCTAAAAGAGTTAAATAGAGATGAATTTATGGATCACATAGAGCTTCCTCTGCATAAAAAAATACAATTTATTGAAGATGATAAGCTTAACCCAGGAGAATGTTTAGTTGAATCCGAAGATTATTTTATAGATACAACACTTAACCATCAACTCAAGTTAATGGAAAACCATCTAAGGCAAGAATATTCAAAATGGAATTAATAGATTCTAAGTTTAACTCTATCTTGGACTCCATTGATGTAATAGATACTGTTACTCATGAAGGCCGTATTTCTCAGATCATTGGTCTGGTTATTGAAGCAACTGGATTGGAAGGTTCTTTAGGCGATTTGTGTTCTATCCGGACTAAAGACAATCGCACCATACAAGCTGAAATTGTTGGATTTAAGGGAAATAAAATATTGATGATGCCTTTTGGAGAGATAATGGGGATTTCACCCGGTAGCCCTGTGTCGGTGAACTCTCAACCAATGAATATACCTGTTGGAGATCAATTGTTAGGAAGAATTATAGATGGGATGGGAAATCCCATCGATGGTAAAGGTCCGATAACTGGAACTAAATCTCAGCCTGTATATAACGTACCACCAGATCCACTAGATAGAAAAAGAATAACTGAGGTAATGTCGACGGGAATTCGTTCTATTGATGGTTTTCTTACTTTGGGAAAAGGACAAAGAATTGGAATATTTTCTGGAAGTGGTATAGGAAAAAGCGTTCTATTAGGTATGATATCTAGATTTACAAGTGCAGAGGTAAATGTGATTGCTCTTATTGGAGAACGGGGAAGAGAAGTAAGAGAATTTATTGAAAGGGATTTAGGACCAGAAGGTTTGAAAAGATCCGTTGTAATTGTTGCGACCTCAGATCAATCTGCTATGGTTAGAATTAAAGGCTCTTTAATTGCAACAGCAATAGCTGAATATTTTCGTGATGAGGGAAAGGATGTAATGTTTATGATGGACTCATTAACCCGTGTTGCCTTGGCTCAAAGAGAAATAGGTTTGGCCATAGGTGAGCCTCCAACCACAAAGGGATTTACTCCATCAGTTTTCTCCTTTTTACCTAAATTGCTTGAACGTACGGGAGCTGGAAAAAAAGGCAGTATTACAGGTCTCTATGCCGTGTTGATTGAAGGAGATGACATGGATGATCCTATCGGTGATACAGCTCGGTCTATTCTAGATGGACATATTATACTTTCCAGGAAATTATCAAGTAAAGGGCATTATCCTGCTGTTGATGTTTTGGATAGTGTAAGTCGATTATTCTCAGAGATTGCTGATAAAAATCATATTAAATGTACCAAGGAATTGATAGAATTATTATCAGAATACCGAGAAGCTGAGGATATGATATCCATTGGTGCATATTCTGAAGGTAGTAATTCTAAGGTTGATCGTGCGATCCAACTTAAATCCAAAATTAACAAAATTTTACGTCAGGATATTAATGAACCCTCCCAATTTGATGAAACACTGAACTCTTTACATGAGGCTTTAGATTAAAAGTCATGACTAAACAATTTAGATTTCCATTGGAAAAAGTACTCGATTATAAAAAAAATATCGAAGATTTAAAGGCAGGAGAATTAAATCGTTCTCGTAAGAAGAAGAAAGAAGAGGAAGATAAACTAAAATATTTTGTGGATAAAAAAGAGGAAATATTAATTGAAAATGATTCTCAGGGAAATATGACAATAAATCAACTGAATATTGCGACTGACTATTTACTCCAATTAAATGATCAGCTTGAGAAGGGAACGGCAAAGGTTTTGGATGCAGATGCAAAAGTCGAGAATAAGTTGGATAATCTTAACGAAGCATCAAAAAATAAAAAAGCAGTGGAAAAATTGCGTGAGAGAAAATTGAGAGAACATAATATAATGAAAAAAAAGGTAGAGAGAAAAACAACTGATGAAATTGCAAACCGAAGTGAGCAAATAAAGCGGAAAAAAACATCATGAAAAAAATCATCTGGATATTAATTATTCTTGTGGTCCTGGTTATTAGCGGAGGAGTTTCTTATTATTTCATCTTCAGAAATGATTCTGAGGAAAATCTAATCACTGAATTGGAAACTAATCACCTGCCCGATTCTTTGGCAGATTCACTCCAGAACTCTACTATCATATTAGATACAGTAATTATCGTTGATGAACCTGAGATTAAAGATTCCATAAATATACAAGCTATTATAGACAGCCTAAATAATCAATTAATGATACAAGAAAATCTTATAAATGAATATAAAAATAAAAATGAAGAGTTATTAAATAGGTTAGAATTGGCAAAGAGACAGGTTGTATCAATAAAGGATTTAGCTAAGACATATGAATCAATGAAACCAGAAGAGATGAAACCCATTTTATCAAACTTGGATGATGGCACGGTAATTGCTATATATAATAGCATGAGTAGTAGAAATAAGAAAACAATTTTTAAAGCTTTGAATCCAAAAAGAGCAGCGGAGATTACGGAACTATTAGCCGGGGGCAAAAAGGAAGATTAATATGAATTCAGTTTCTGTCGACGTTCCTACGGATAGTAATAGACTATCCCAACCGGAAAGGAATTCAGATAAAATTCTTTCTTCGGGGATATCTTATGCTCAATTTTCTCCTATTTTTACCCAATTCTTAAAGGGAACTGAATTGAAGGGAAGAGTGAGTGAGACTCTTATGAAAAAATTTGGAGACACATACATCGACTCAAACCTTCATCAGAGTTCAAAAAAATTAGAAACAGATAAATTTCAGGGAGAAAATGAGTTAAAAGATGAGGTAAAAAGTGATAAACATCAAACATCTGATAGGGAAAAGTCTAACCAGTTAGAGGAAAAATCTACCCCAAAAAAACTAAATAGTCGACCCAACCCGATATTTAGAAATGAACAAAAGGGTTCATTGAATCTTAAGTCAGTTTCAGATTTAGATTTTAAATCATCTAATATACAAATGTCTAGAGGGAACACCCTTTTTCAGTCTTCATTGCAGTCAATTCAAAATGTAAATAAGGTTCAATTGACAACTAAAATAACACAGATAATTCATGGAAATTTTTCTTCAAATGGTTCAAAATCTGCGATATACAAGATTGACGGAGGGCAATTGGGTAATCTCGAAATAAAATTGACTCAAAGAGACACCATGACAAAAGCTACTGTGGTAGTAGAATCCGACGCTGTAAAACCAATAATGGAAAAAATTGTCACGGATATAAAAGAAAATTTGAATGAGAAAGGAATGAGATTTGAATCATTTAATGTTGAGGTCGGAGCGGACAAAAAGAATTTTAATGGAGGAAAGAGATTTTCTCAAAATATTTTTCATGAGATAGAAGATGAGGAAATATCTAATTCAGATCAAATTGCCTTGCGTCAATTTGGTTATAACACAATTGAAGTAATAGCATAACAAGAGAAAAAAATATATGAATGAAATAACATTACTTGACAAAACAACATCTGAGATTGGGATGTCTGGCTTGGGAAATTCAACAATGAAAAAAGATGAGTTTCTAAAACTATTGGTAGAACAATTAAAACATCAAGATCCTATGTCTCCTATGAATAGCCAGGATTTTGCCTCACAATTAGCGCAGTTCAGTTCTCTTGAACAATTGACAAATATGAGTGGAATGATGGAGGAAAGTGTTCAAGCCGATTTAATGCTTACCCAGGCAATTAATAATACAATGGCTACCAACTTTATTGGAAAGAATGTTTCTGCAGCAGGGGATATGATAGAGTTTAGAAAAGATACCCCTGTAGATATTTCCTTTCAACTGAATAGTCGAGCTGAAAATGTAATTGTAAATATGTTGGATGGTGCTGGAAATATTGTTAGAGGAATGGAATTAGGCGCATTGTCTGAAGGAAAACAAAGTCTTACATGGGACGGAAAGAATACAAATGGCGATGAAGTCCCTGAAGGAGAATATAAGATTCAAGTGATAGCATTGGATTCCAATGATGATCCAGTGGGAGCCTTGACAATGGTACAGGGAATTATAACTGGAGTAAAATATACTGACGGAACAGCAGTCTTTGTTGTAAACGATGAAGATATCCCTTTTAGTAAGGTAATTGAAATAACAGCTACCGAGGGGTAATTCATGAGAGCAGGAGTTTTGCAGATCCAAAATAATATTTACGAATTTGATCCAAAAAAGATTGGAGAGACCTCTTTTTCTCATAAGAACAATGATCTTGGCAATTCAGAAAAAGTAAATGTTTCATTTAAGGAAGTGCTTAATAATAAAATATTCCAGGATAATTCTATTAACTTTTCTGATAAAGCATCAAAAAATTTACATGAAATAAATGGAAGCCTGAATACAGATCAAATGAATCGACTGGAATTAGGACTTGGAAAATTGAAAGAAAAAGGAATTGCATCGGGTGTTCTTTTAATGGATTCAACAGCCTTCGTCCTTAATGTGAAGAGCCAAACTGTAATGACTACAATAGGAAAAAATAGGATTCAGGAAAATGTATTTTCAAATTTTGATGCTTTTGCTATTGTATAAGATTATGAAAAACAAATCAAATTATTTAGTAACAAATATATTTAACATCCTCTGGAGGGAAAAATGAGTTCAAATGGTCAAAATATTGATGGATTTTCAACTGCGGTATCGGGATTGAATGCACAACAGTCCAAACTAGAATTGGTAGGTAATAATATTGCCAATATCAATACAATTGGATATAAATCAACAAGGATGACATTTGCGGAACAATTTGGATCAACTATAGGGATTTCTTTCACCCCATTTAAACAAGCTGGATTTCAAACTACTGGAAATGTTACAGACCTTGGAATTAATGGAAATTCATTTTTTATCTTAAATAAAAATGATAAACAATATTTTACAAGAGATGGAAGTTTCTTTTTTAATAAGGATGGTGTTTTTGTAAATGGTCAGGGATTTTCTGTTCAGGGATGGGAAATCGATCCAAAAGACAAAACTAAGAAAAGTGATGTGTTTGGAGATATTGTTATTGACCAGAATCTAATGGCAGAGGCTCAATCAACAAAAAATGTACATTTGACAGGTAATCTTAATGCAGGATTAAATCCAGAAAATGAGGTATGGTCAAGTGTCACTCCTTTAACTTTTATTGATGATGATATGGAATCAGTTGCTGTTGAAGAGTCAGAAATAAATAGTTTGACTCAAACTACATCTCCTTTTCTGGATGGTGAGACACTTCACATATTAGGTACTGATAGAGACGGAAATGAAATTTCCTCCTCTTTTATTTTTGGTGATGCTTATGATGGCACCAACCTGGGAGATTTATTGGGTAAGATAAATGAGGCGTTTGGGAAACATTCTACGGTCCAGTTATCTGATGGAAAAATACTTTTGTCCGATGTAGAAACTGGTGAAAGTCAAACATCGATTAAAATATTATCAGACGACAACAATATGGGAGATATAGATTTTCCAGGTTTTGCAAATATAGCTTCTGGATATACACCAATAGTTAAAACATCTATGGTTGTATATGATGCTCTTGGAAAAGCTCATGAATTAACAGTTCAGTACGAAAAAACAGGTAATCCTAGCGAGTGGAAAGTTATGTTTGGTGCTAATGGTTCTGAAACTGTTTCAAGCGGTGGATCTGGGATTCTTACTTTTAATGAAAATGGAAATTATCAGAGTTTTGAATATGAAGATGGTTCATCCGAATTTGTTTTGGACCCTGGGAACAACGCTCCTTTATTAAATATCAATATCAACATGAATTCCAATGAAGGTTTTACTGGTTTGACACAATTCGATTCTGTCTCAAGTTTGTCCTTGCGATCTCAAGATGGCAGTCAAGCCGGTATACTCACGGGGTTCAAAGTTGATGAAGCTGGTATAATTAAAGGATTGTTCAGCAATGGAGATATTATAGATTTAGCCCAAGTTGGCACAGCAAAATTCAAAAATGTAAATGGATTGAGGCAAGAAGGTGGAAGCTTATTTATTGAATCAAAGGAAAGTGGTCCCTCAGAAATAGATATTGCTGATGAAAATGAATCTTCGATTGAGTCAGGGGTTCTAGAAATGTCCAATGTCGATTTGGCGAACCAATTTACCCAGATGATTGAAGCTCAGAGAGGTTTTCAGGCAGCCTCAAGAGTTGTGACTACGTTAAATGAAGTTATGGATGAAGCTTCCAGATTAAAGAGATAATTGATTTCATTAACATATAGAAAAAATATTTTATGAAAACTTTACTATCACAAGAAGAAATTGACGCACTATTAACAGATGTAAATGGTGTGGAAGGTTCTCATCCTTTAAGTGAAGAAGAGAAGAGGAAAATATGGATGTATGATTTTAAACAACCCAATCTGGTGCATAAAGATCAAGTAAGAATATTAGAGAGTCTTCATGATAATTTAGTAAAAAACTTCAGTGTGTTTTTATCTGAACAGTTGCGAATGACTGTTGACATGAAATTGGTAGCTATTGAACAGGTTCGTTATTCAGATTATATCATGTCTATATCTTCTCCATGTGCACTGTATGTTGGGAAGATAGAAGACCCCGAATCTCAATTCATTTTTGAGATTAGTCCACAATTAGTTATATTTATTGTTGAAAGGATGTTAGGTGGGAAGGGTAGTTTTATTAAAAATTTACGCCCAATATCGGTAATTGAAAAACGAATTATGAACCGATTAATACAAAAATTATCGAGTGAAATCAGATCAACATGGCAGCCGTTGAAAAGAATAAATTGTACGATAAATAGATTTGAAAATGATCCAGAATTTGTGCAAATCATTCCTTCCTCAGATCCAGCAATTATTATTTCTATTGAAACAAAGGTTAGAGGGAATTCAACCATTATAAATTTGTGCTATCCACATTGGTGGATCACCTCTTTATTATCCTCATTAGATATTCAGGATCAATTTCTATTGGGGGAAAAAGAATCAACTGTAACAGGTTCGAAAACGGTGTCAGAGAATCTTAATCAGACCCACATGCTGTTGCAGGCTGTTTTAGGAAAGATCAATATATCTGTTAATGATTTTATTAATCTTGAATGCAATGATGTGTTGACTCTTGATACACGAGTTAATCAGGATATTCCCATTATAGTGAATCAGAAAGAAATATTTTCGGCAACGGTGGGGCAGTATCAACAAAGATATTCGTGCCGAATAAATTCAGTGAATACAGGAGAAAAAAATGAGTAATATAGATAAAAATAAATTGGATACATGGCTTGAAGGAAACCATGATTCATTAATAAATAATATTAAAGAAAGCTTTAATCAGAAAAAAGTTGAATTTGAATCTACTACCGCTGATGACCAAAACCTTTTAGATCAGGTAAATACAGAAGAATTTCCCTGTGTGGGTATCCAATTTTCTTCTTCAGATATTCAGCATTTAATTACAGTGGATTTGAATTCAGGTCTAAATCTGTATTCTTTAATGAGTGGTGAAAAAATAAAAGATACTCTTGATGAAGAACAATGGAAAAAATTTCAGGAAGGGATTGAACTGTTTCTTCTAAATATTTCTAATTCAGTTGAAGATGAAACCATGAAATTCACAGTTCAAAACCTTACAGTTACATACTGTGGTTCAGCTGATGAAACTTCACTATCACTTCCTTTAGATGGCGGTTTGTCAGCATCATATAAGTTTAAGTTAGGTAAAGACACTATTTCAGTAAATCAATATTTATGGGCTAAGAATAACTCAGATGAAGATTTTGTTGATGTGTCTCGTGCTGAATTTGACAGTTTTAGCTCTGAAAATGGCGAAAATGGAAACCCGAGAAATATTGATATGCTTTTGGATGTTGAATTGGAAGTCTTGGTCGAATTAGGTCGTAAATCTATGAAAATAAAAGATGTGCTAAAATTGGGTAAAGGATCTCTCATAGAGTTAAATAAAACTGCCGGAGAACCATTGACTATCTATGTCAATAATCGAAAGCTTGCAGAGGGAGAGGTTGTAGTTGTCGATGATAATTTTGGAATTCGTATAACCAAACTTGCTTCACCAAAAGAACGAATAAAAAGTCTGGGATGATCAACCCCAATCGATTCTTTGGATATCTTCAGAGGAACACATCCATGCGGTTGCCTGTAGTACTTGCAGTTGTTTCCGTACTTATATTGATTTTATTCTTTCTATTCCCAGGCGAGAGCACAACCAATGATGCAGCACAAATTCATTCGGGTAATAGTGGTGAGTCTGTACCATTTAATTCTAACTATTCCCATTTTATTTTTAGGACATTGGGTATAACCAGTTTTATCATCGTTTTTATTCTGGCTGGGTTTAAATGGTATAAAAATAAGTTATCTTTTGAGGATAATTATTTTTCAATGGAAGTATTGGGAAAACAGCACATTAATCCAAAACAATATTTAATGATGGTTCGAATTGAAGGGCGGAAGTTGCTTATGGGAGTTTCTGAACAGTCGATAAATTTAATAAAAGAATTTATGGAAGAGGAAAAAAATGAACTAACCGCAGATAATGATATTTCTTCTAGTTCCACAGATCTATCATAAATAAGAAATAAAATCGCCCATATTATGAAGTTGATAAATATAAAGAATACAAGTCGTCTGTTAATGATAATAGTTATGCCTGCTGTATCAATGGGACAAAATATCCTTCCCAAAATAACAATGGGACTGGAAGAGGCATCTGGTCCTTCTGATTTTGTCATGACAATGCAAATTATTTTTCTCATTACAATTTTATCATTAGCGCCCTCTATTCTCATTATGATGACTTCATTTACGCGATTGGTGATTGTATTTCATTTTTTACGGTCAGCCCTGGCCACTCAAACGGTACCCTCTAATCAAATCCTTATTGGTTTAGCGTTGTTTATATCAATATTTATTATGAAGCCAGTTATTAATGAAATTAATGATACAGCTCTTCAACCCTACTTAAATGAAGAGATTACTCAAAAAGAAGCACTAAATATTGCAGCAATTCCTATCAAATCGTTTATGCTAGATCAGACCAGAGAAAGAGATATAAGTTTATTTATTCAACTCCGACAGGTTGATAAACCAGCTTCAATGGAAGAATTATCAATTTTCACTCTCATTCCAGCATTTATTATAAGTGAATTAAAGACTGCTTTTCAAATTGGATTTTTACTCTATTTGCCTATGCTTGCCATTGATATGGTTGTGTCTAGTGTCTTACTCTCTATGGGGATGATGATGTTACCACCTATCATGATATCTTTGCCTTTTAAGCTTCTTTTATTTGTTCTTGTTGATGGATGGTATCTTGTGGTTGAATCCTTAGTCAAAGGATTTGCATAATGACGCCGGATTTCGTTACATATGTCACTAGAGAAACCTTAATAACGGTATTGTATATTGCTGCTCCGCTTTTGGGTGCAACCTTGCTGGTGGGTTTAGCAGTGGGGATATTCCAAGCTGTGACTTCTATTCAAGAAATGACGCTTACCTTTATCCCCAAGATGGCAGTTGTCGCGATTATGCTAATTATTTTAACTCCATGGTTTTTGGATGTGTTGGTACGTTTTACTCAGGAAATTATATATCAGATACCCTTTATGTCACCATAAAGTGATAATCTGGAATCAATTAACATAGTTTTTTATGAATATTTATAATATTCCTAATAGGTTCAACCTAAGATAATATATGCCATCCTTCTTTGAATTTGCGGACAACTTAGAAATATTTGTACCGGGATATATGCTTGTCTTTACCCGATTGTCTGCTATGTTAATGACATTACCAATTTTTAGTTATCCAATGATTTCTGGTAGGGTCAGAATCACATTTGCATTGCTCTTAACTATTATCATTGGCTCAGTTTTGACCATGGACACTGTTCCTCCTGTTACAAGTCTTTGGCTATTAACCGGATTGATGGCTAAAGAAGTGGTAATAGGAATGATCATAGGGTTTGGTGGTCGAATGATTTTTGAGGGGTTTTCGATCGCAGGTGGAATTGTTGGACTTCAAATGGGGATGGGAATTGCCAATGTTATGGATCCTACCAGTAGGGAACAAATTCCAATTATAACCCAATTTTGGCTGCCAATTATGGTTTTGTTTCTATTATTGATGGATGGGCATCATTTTTTTATCGAGACATTTTTCGGAAGTTTCCAGATGATTCCTTTAGGGATGGGAGAGTTATCTTCAAATTCAGGAGAATCAATTGTACGTGGTGGGTCAAGGATTTATGATATAGGGATTCGGTTTGCTGCGCCATTCATAGCATTTTTATTATTACTTGATGCAGGAGTTGGCTTTATGGCACGAACCATGCCTCAATTAAATGTATTTTTTATCACTCTGCCGTTGAAAATATTTTCGGGACTTATAATGTTGATAATTTCTCTAAATATTTTTCAAGTACTCTTTGACTCAGTGTATAATGATATAGTTGAGTTTACAGGGATACTTCTCAGACAATTATCGGGTTTATAGATGCCAGATCAGGATAAACACAGCCGTACTGAAGCCCCAACTCCTAAAAAACGAAAAAAAGAACGAGAGAAGGGGAATGTTGCCCGGAGCATGGATGTTAATTCAGTAGTAGTATTGATCGCAGGCATTTTAGTTATCAAGTTCATGGGAGAAAATCTGTTAAGTGGAATATCACATTTTACATCAGGAATATATACCACCATAACAACAATACAATTAACTCCTGAATCTACTGTCCAATATACACAGAATGGAATTTGGTATATTTTTTGTGTAATAAGTCCAATTTTAATCACAATAATGATTTTGGGACTTGCCAGTAATTTTGGACAGGTCGGATTTTTTTACTCAAAAAAAGCGCTTGTACCCAAATTTAGTAAAATTAACCCGTTGAAGGGGGTTAAACGTATTTTTTCATCAAAATCACTAGTAGAACTCGTTAAAGGAATTGTTAAAATAACCATTATTGCCACAATTGGATACAGTGTAATTAAAAATCATATTAATGATTATTATTCTGTTTCTATTATGACACCGGGAGCGATTTTGAGTTTTATCGCTGAGATATTGTTTGAATTAAGTGTAAAAATAGCTATAGTACTGATTTTCCTTGCAGCGGCAGATTATGCCTGGCAAAATTATGACTATGAAAAAAATATTAAGATGACAAAACAAGAAGTCAAAGAAGAGCAAAGGCAGGAAAGAGGAAATCCTGAAGTAAAAGGTCGTGTCAAATCTTTACAAAGACAGCTAAGTAGAACACGAATGATGAATGCTGTTCCTGATGCAACTGTCGTCGTGACAAATCCAACTCATATTGCTGTAGCTCTTCAATATGCTCCAAATGAACCGTCCGATGCTCCTAAAGTACTTGCTAAAGGACAGCGAAAAACTGCCGAAAGAATTAAGTTATTAGCCAAGGAAAATAATATACCCATAATTGAAGATAAACCTTTGGCACGTACTTTGTTCCAAACATTAGAGGTTGGTATGGAGATTCCGCCAATATTCTATCAAGCGGTGGCGGAAGTATTGGCTAAAGTTTTTCAAATGCAGCGAAAAAATCCAAATTTAAAAAATACAATAGCTTATGGCTGAAAATAATAAATCAAAATTTGCTTCCATTATAGGCACAAACAGCAGCACTATGCTTGCTGTAGCAGTCATGCTTATTCTCGGAATTATGTTGCTCCCAATGCCTACGTTCCTTCTAGATATGTTTCTTGTTATGAATATCACAGGGGCATTGGTTATTATCTTTGTTGCTATGTATGTTTTGCGTCCTTTGGAATTTTCTGTTTTTCCAGGATTGCTTCTTATTGTCACACTTTTCAGACTATCCTTGAATGTGGCGACAACCCGATTGATATTAGGGGAGGCTTATGCCGGAGAAATTATTGCTACTTTTGGAGATTTTGTAGTTGGAGGAAATTATATTGTAGGTACAGTAATATTCCTGATATTGGTTATCATTAATTTTGTTGTTATTACAAAAGGTTCTACCCGAATTGCTGAAGTATCTGCTAGATTTACACTAGATGCTATGCCCGGGAAACAGATGGCTATTGATGCAGATTTGAATGCAGGACTGATTGATGATGATCAAGCTAGAGAACGGAGAGATATGATTGCCCGGGAAGCCGATTTTTATGGTTCTATGGATGGTGCGAGTAAATTTGTCCGGGGAGATGCGGTTGCAGGAATCCTTATGACTCTTATTAATATAATTGGTGGATTAACGATAGGAACACTCCAACTTGGTATGGGAATTGGGGAAGCTGCTTCCACTTATACACTTTTGACTATTGGTGATGGATTGGTTGCACAGATTCCGGCATTGATTATTTCTACTGCTGCTGGAATTATTGTTACTCGAGCTGCAAGTGAATCAGATTTTGCAGCTGATATTAAATCTCAGATAACCAAACAGCCCAAAGCAGTAATGGTGACTTCTGGAGTTTTAGGTGTTATTGGATTGATGCCAGGAATGCCTTTTTTTCCTTTTGCAGTTATGGCAGGAATTTTAGCTACCATTGCCTTTAGGGCTTCCAAATTTCAATCTGAAGTTTTAGACGTTGAAGAACCTGAACCTGAAGCAGTTATTGAAGAGGAAAAAATCGAATCATTTTTACATCCGGACCCGTTTGAGATAGAGATAGGATATGGTCTTATTCCTTTGGTAGATGCTAATCAGGGAGGGAATCTTCTTGATCGTATTTCAACCATTCGGAAAAGTTTAGCAATTGAATTGGGAATTATTGTTCCCCCCATTCGAATTCGAGATAATATTCAATTAGGATCCAGTGAATATATTTTCAAAATACATGATGTTGAGATAGTTAAAAGTGAAGTGATGTTGGATTATTTCCTTGTGTTAAATCCCGATGACAGTATTGACCTTGCGGGAGTAGATACGACAGAACCTACTTTTGGATTACCTGCCAGATGGATCTCATCCGACCAGAAAGAAAGAGCTGAGGCAGCAGGGCTAACAGTTGTTGAACCGCCAGCTGTCATAGCAACACATTTGATGGAAGTATTAAAAGCAAATGCCTGGAAACTTTTTGACAGGCAGGAAACCCAGCGTATGCTTGATCATTTAAAAGAAACACACAGTGCCGTGGTTGATGGTTTGGTTCCTGATCTGCTACCGTTAGGAATTGTAACTCAGGTCTTGAAAAATTTATTGAAAGAAAAGATTCCGGTAAGAAATCTAGTAATTATTCTGGAAACACTTGCTGATTATGCTGCTGTTACCAAAGATGCAGATACCCTAACAGAATACGTTCGAATTTCTATGGCTGATACAATTACCAATGTATTTAAAAACGGTAAATCTGATATAACGGTGACAACCTTTGACTCCCGATTGGAAGATCAGATTATGGAAATAATCAAAGAAGGGAAAGGGAATTCGCGTAATTTGGGATTGACTCCGGAACAGGTTAGTACCCTATTTAAATCAATTGGAGAAAATATAGAAAAAATGGTTTTGGACAACCGTAGACCAGCCATCTTAGTCTCTCCTCAAATACGACGCTATGTACGGTCTTTTATTGAACCAGTACTTCCCGATGTCTCAGTTTTGTCATTTTCTGAATTAACATCAGATACCGAGCTCAATACAGTAGGCTCAATCAATTATCCTAATGAATCCTGAAACATATTATAGTAAATTGGGCCCAATAGTTTTAAGTTTAAACTGTGAAAAATCGATTGTCATTTAAATTGATCTATTCCTCTAAAATATGGATAAAATACATCCAAGAATGAAAAAAACAACGTCAACTAGACAAAGTAGTTATTTTATTGGTTGTTTTTTTTTCGCTTTAAGAAAATCAATGGAGATTGTCAATGATGAATAATTTAAAGCGATTTTCTCTTTCTGCCTTAAAATTAGATAAAAATCATCCTGAAATATTTGTAGTAACAAGTGGTAAGGGAGGGGTAGGAAAATCTAATATTAGTGTAAATTTAGCTTTACTCATGTCCAGGATGAAAAAAAATGTGTTGGTTATTGATGCAGATATTCATTTGGGCAATGTTGATCTATTAATGGGAATTCGTCCAAAACATTCCATAGCAGATGTGATTACCGGGAAGATAGAATTAAAAGATGTGGTAACTAGAGGACCGGGTGGTATCGATATACTTCCTGCTGGTTCTGCTGTAATTGAAATGTTAGATTTGGAGGAAAAAGTACTACAGAAATTAGATGACGCATTTTCTCAATTTGAGCATAAATATGATACGATAATCGTTGACACTGGTGCTGGGGTGCATCATTCTGTTATGTCTTTTGTTCTTGGTGCAGATAAGATCATTTTGGTTGTTACGCCGGATCCTGCATCTATAGCGGATTCTTACGGTATGGTAAAAGTTATCAGGAATACAAATCTAGATATACCTATCATTATGATATCAAATATGGTTGACCATGAAGAGAATGGAGAATCCATGTTTAAAAAAATGAATTTAATGGTTCAAAGATTTTTGAATAGTTCACTTGTTTATGGAGGATCAATTGTAAAGGATAATCTTATTCAATATTCTGTTCAAAAACAAAAACCTGTTTCACTTTTCTATCCTAATTCAGTACCGGTAAATTCGTTGAGGATGATAACGAGGAGACTGTTAAATATGCCTATTACAGATGTAAAAAAACGAGATAGTTTTTTTGATCGTTTTATGAATTATAAAGATGTTGGTATAGAATCTGATAATGGATAAACTTGCTTATAAGATTGCATTAATTGTTGCTTTAATAAGTTTTATTATTAATCTGGTTATTAATATTTCAATTTTTACCGGATTAATTCGCAGCATTGCGGTTTACATAGGTGTCCTTTTTATTTTTTTTCTATCAGGAATTATAATGAAATGGGGTGTCAATGTCATGACGCCCAAAACAGAATCCTCATCTGATGGAGATCAGAACTTGGAGGAGAGTGTTTAAATTATTATGATTCAAGAACATAAGAAAATGGATGGTGAAGCATTGGTTAGAGAATATTGTATGACGGGTAGTGAGTTAATAAAGGATCAGGCTGTTCGTGCTTTTTTGCCATTAGTAAAACATATTGTCGGACGGATTAATGTAGCTTCCTCCTACATAATTCTTCAGAGAGATGATTTATATCAATATGGAGTTGTTGGTTTGTTATATGCACTTGGTCGATTTGATCCGGAAAATGGGACTGCCTTCAAAACCTATGCTTACCGAAGGATACACGGTGAGATTATTGATGCGCTTCGCCGCAATGGTGTGTTATCCAGAGATCAAATGCAAAAACTATCACTGATAAATAGTGCAAAAGAAAAGCTTGCGATGCAGTTTGATCGAGAACCAAATCTTCTGGAGGTTCAAAAAGAAACTGGTCTGACCCAAAAAGAAATAACCAAAGTATTATCTATGGCTCAAATGAGTTTGCCTGTTTCATTGGATGAATCTTTTTCAACTGATGAGGGTGAAGTCATGACACGAATGGAAATTATGGAGGATAAAAACCAAATTACTCCGGATCAAGAATTGGATAACAAAGGAGTAAAAAATGAGCTAAAGGGTCATATTCAGGAGTTAAACGAAAGAGAACGTCTTATTTTAGCTTTATATTATTATGAAAATTTAACTCTTGCAGATGTTGGGATCGTATTAAATCTTTCTGAAGGAAGAGTAAGCCAGATATTGAGCCAGGTTCATTCTGATTTACGCAAAAAATTGAGGAAAAATTCTCATGTCTGATGATCCAATTCGAAATATAGGTTTATCTCAGCCTGAAACGATCCATCAAATAGAGCATACAACGGATAAACCGATGAAAAGGGAAAAAAAGAAAAAAGAGTACAAATCAAAAAGAGAAAAAGATTCTGTTGAAATAAAGTCGCCTGTTAGTGTAGGATCAGGAATCTCTGGAGATGAAGGACAAAAATGTGAAGATTTGATTGATGAAGAGGAACAAAATAGATTATCTATTGACATTCTTGTAAAATAACAGAAAGTCATCAACTTATATAGAATCATCCTTTTATTTAAATTATATAGAATTACAGAATGTAAAAATGATTCTGTTTTACTATTTCTTTTATTATCCAAAATTTTATTCATTGTATCATAGATGGTAAAATTGTAACAATAATTTCTTTTAATAAATGATGCAATTTTTAGTCAATTATCAAACGGAAGATGGGTTGGGAAATCTTTTTCGACGATTAAAAAAAGATCAGATTTTAAAAGGTAGGATTATTGATTGTATTGAACCAAATGGATATTTGCTCAGAATAAGAGGGTTTAATATTTTAACTCAATCTAAAGGGTCATTTGAAAAATTTGAAGAAATTTCATTAAAGGTTAAAGAAGTAGATTCACATTTAGTATTAGATTTTATACCCAAAAAAAATAGAATTAGAAAGTCCAATGGTCCTAATTCAGGCATAATTGTATGACCACAAGTAAAAAAGAACCAAACCCAAACATTATACTTACCAAGGATTATGCCACAACGGTGATGATTCTGGAACATCTTCCGGATGCAATTTTCATTTTAGATTCTGTTGGTGTCATTCAATATGTTAATAAAAATGCACTTGATTTATTGCAAACATCTTTTCAAAAATTAAGAGGAATTTTGATTGATGATGTATTTTTACAAACCTTTAATGCTGAAGAAGGAAAGGAATCCTTAGAAAAACAAATTCGCAAAGGAAATATTCAAAATCTTGATACACATTTGGTATTTGAAGGGGTATCTGTTCCGGTATATGCAAGTTTTAATGTTATAGAAAATATAAAAGGTGAAAGTACTTTTATCATAGTTAGCGCAAAAAATGCATCCTTTCAAAAGTCCCTAGAAAAAGAATTGAAACACCAACAAATTCTCACTATCTCCAGAGATAGGATACGCGCATTAGGAGAGTTATCGGTTGGTTTGGTCCACAATATTAGTCAACCACTTACTGCATTAGAAATGCGTCTGGAGTTGATGAGAGAACAGTTGGTGGAAGCAAATGAAGAGATTGATAAGGAGAGTTTTGAGGAAATAAAACATTTAATTTCCCAAATCAATAATAATATACGGGTTATCCGGCTTTTTGCAAATCAAACGGAAGATGAGAGTATAGGAATGGTTAATATAGCAGAAGCTATTCGCAATGCTCATAAACTTATCGAATATGAATTATTAAAAAGAAAGATTGATGTATCAATTGAATTCAGCGATGATCTTCCTTTTATTGTAGGAAATGCTCTTTTGTTGGAACAAGTTTTTGTGAATTTGATCATTAATGCTCGTGATAGTATACAGGTGAAATCAAAGAAAAAAACTCCAAAAATTCAAATACGCACTGATATAATAGATAAAAAATGGATTGAGGTTTACATTATTGATAATGGGAAAGGAATATGTAAGGAAATTGAAAAGAAGGTTTTTGATCCCTTTTTTACGACAAAAGATACATATGATAATCCCGGATTGGGATTATCAATCTCTTACGAGATAATTAGTTCAATGGGGGGGGATCTCTTTCTGAATAAATCTTGGAAAAATTCCGAGACTTGTTTTGTGGTACGCATACCAATTGAGCAGGACAATGAAAGAGACCAATTAGCCAATTTAATTGAAATATTGCATAGTGATTAGATAAGAGGAAAAGAAGATGTCTGGAAATATGTTCTCGGAATTAATTGGTTTAATGCAAAATGATATTTCGCCCGATGAAATATATACTGAAGTTTGCACAATGATTGAAAAAAAAATCCCTTATCAATCCGCTACTTTATATGTATATGATGAGGAGAATGAATTGTTGAATCAAGAATTCCTGGTTGGCTCTGATGTTGTAGATTTAATTACAGAGTTCGATTTTGGAGGAGGGACCGGTTTCTCTGGATGGGTTATCAAACAAAAAAAACCGATTATTGTCTCTGATCTACCTCATATTCAAATTCATAGGGAAACACAATTTAAATCATTTATTTCTCTTCCGCTTTGGGTTGGGAAACGTTTGCTTGGAGTATTCAATTTTGGACATTCAGAAAAAGGAAAATATTCAAAAAGTGACATAAAATCATTAACAATCCTTTCGGGAGAAATTTCATTAATGTTTCATCATATTTTATTTCAAAAAAAACTGACTATGTCAGAGTCAAATATAAAAAGTATAGAATTGAAATTACAGAAACGAGATGAAGAATTGAGCGAGCTGAAAGATACTGCAGCAATGGGGGAGGTTGTATTAAAAATAAAAAATCAAATTAATAAACCTCTATCTTCAATTCTTGGTCTAGCAGAAATACTTGAACTGTCTATACATACTTTACCGCCGAAACGTATTAAAGAAACTCTCCATGCATTAATAATAGAATCCAAGAAAATGGAAAAAATCTTGAACAAGATCTAATATAAATCATTTTTTTATTCCTTAACTTTTAATAACCTCACTACCAGTGTTGATGGAAAGATTCACTACATTGAAGTGGTGTCCCTCAATTCATCCTCTGTTTGTTTAGAGAAATTCTGATAAGGAAATTTATTCCTTTTTAAGTCCCTAATATTCCTATTGATTGGGGTTAAAAAGGATTTTTGTTTTATATCACATATATTATAACCTCCGAAATATATGGAATTATATGATTTAGATAAAGGTATATATACTTTATATGTTGTTTGGCATTGCAGTTGTCTTTTATAAGATAACAATATTAGATAATTCATGAAAATTAACTTAGAAATATTAAAACACGGCCTATCAGCTCAAACATTTAAGAATGATTTAGTATCCAATAATCTCGCAAATATCAATACAACAGGTTATAAGCGGGATGTAATGTTTACAGATATGCTTGATGTATTTGGTTCTAATTATGATAATAAAAATGTCAAAACTGAATTTTCTCAAGGGACTATGAAAGAAACCGGAAATCCATTGGACATTGCATTTTCTGGGAGAGGATTTTTTGTCATAGAAAATAATGGAGATGAGTATTACACAAGGGATGGTCACTTTACAGTTAATAGTAGGGGAAATTTAACAACTGCAGAAGGTTTTAATGTCATGGGACAAGGTGGAATAATTAATGTGTCCACGGATGGCTCAAAGACAGGTGATTTCGAAATAAGTAAATTGGGTGAAATTTTTGTGGATGACGAATATATTGATATGTTAAAAATTGTAGATTTTGAAGATTACACAAAACTTTCGAAAGAAGGAGTTAATCTATTTTCAGCAAACGATAATCTTAAACCATATGACCCAGAAATATATTTGGTATTTCAGAGGCATTTAGAAGGTTCTAATGTGAATTCAGTAAATGAAATGGTTGAATTGATTAGTTTACAGAGAAATTTTGAGAGTACACAAAAGGCTGTGAGGACATTGGATGAGGCCTTGGGAAAAGCGGCAAATGATATTGGAAGATATAGATAACGAAAAATTAAGGAGATATAGATTATGTTAAGATCATTAAGGACTGCTGCATTGGGAATGACAGCGCAACAATTAAATGTAGATACTATCGCTCATAATTTGGCTAATGTAAATACCACAGGGTATAAAAAAAGTACCGTCGAATTTCAGGATCTTCTTTATGATAATATTGAATCCGGGGATGCAAGCAGCCAAGATGGTCTGGAAAAACCAGGGGAAATTCAGGTTGGTTTAGGAAATAAGCCTATATCCACCTATAAATCCTTTTCTCAAGGAAATATCACTGAGACGGGAAACTCCCTTGATATTGCGATAAATGGAAAAGGATTTTTTCAAATAATGCAACCTGATGGCTCTTACACGTACAGCCGCGATGGATCATTTCGTGTAAATTCTCAGGGAAATATCGTTACAGCTACGGGGCTACGAGTTTACCCTGAAACATCTCTACCTGAAGGTGTGACCAGTATAAAAATAAGTCAAGATGGTGTGCTATCTGTCTTGATTGATGGACAGGTTGAGCCGGAAGAAATGGGGCAATTTGAATTAGCGACATTTATGAATCCTGCAGGATTGAAGGCAATTGGTGGAAATTTATATGAACAAACAGATGCATCCGGTGAGCCATCTTATGGGTCACCTGGAGACGAAGGATTTGGTGTATGTGTCCAGGGATATTTGGAAAAATCAAATGTGGATGTTGTGGGTGAGATGGTCAACCTAATTGTTTCTCAAAGGTCATACGAAATAAATTCAAAAGCGGTTAAAACAGCAGATGAGCTATTGCAAATGACCAACAGCCTTAAACGGTAAAATGTTAATCATTCGAAAACTCATTGGGTTTATATTTATTCTGACCGGTTTTGTCTATTCACAAAACTCAGATGTGATGAAGTCATTATCACATACGATTAAAGTATATTATTCCGATGTATTTAGTGTTCAGTCAAATGATATCAAATTGAAATTTATTCATGTTCCAGAAATTGATTTGGATAGAGAATATTCTGTAATTCCAAAACGAAAGAAAAAATTAGGCCATCAAACTATTTGGATTGAAGAAAAAGATACTGAAAAATCACTACCACTTACGCTGGAAGTCTCAGCCTATTTTCCGGTTTTAGTTGCAAATAATACTATTTCAAGAAAGGAAATACTAAAACCAGATATGTTTACAAAAAACAGATATCTTTTAAACCGTGATTTCAATCAATATATTCTTAAAATTAAAGAATTGAAGGGGAGTATGGCCTCTCAGGTAATCAAAAAGGGAAAGGCACTTACAACTTCCATGATAAAAATGCACCCTGATATACACAAAGGAGAGTTAGTAGGCGTAGAGTTGGTTTCTGGAAATCTGATTTTAGAAACAAAAGGAGTTGCTAGAAAAGATGGATATCTTGGTCATAGAACTGAGGTGATCTTGGATAGAACCGGAAAAAAAGTTTTTGGTGAGATTGTAAATATAAATTTAGTGCGAGTGGTACTGAATTAAATAGAATAAATTAAATGATGAGTAAAATATTGAAACAAATATTATTAGTAGTAATGAGTTCATTTCTTTTGGGTCAAATGGAAGATTTTTCCGTTACATCTTTCTATTCTGACATCAAGGCACATAAAGTCGGAGATTTGATAACGGTTCATATTATCGAGTCATCCAATGCCTCTAGGGAATCAAAAGTAAATAGCTCAAGTTCAACCGATATGTCAATGGATGGGAGTGTAGCCGGTTCATTAACTGATTACCTCCCGTTGTTTGGTGCTTCCGGTAAAATTGCAAACAATCTCGATGGTTCTGAAGGAACAGAGCAGAAGGATCAATTAACTGGAAGAATTTCTGCTACTATCATAAAAGAGAATAAAAACGGTATGTTTTTTATCAAAGGTGAAAGAATAGTAGAAGTAAACGGTGAGATGAATACTATCAAATTAGAGGGGTATGTCAGAGAAAGAGATATTTCTACTGATAATACTGTGTTTTCATATAATATTGCTAACGCAGAAATTATTTACCGAAAGGGTGGAACATTAGAAAATGTGGTAAATCCACGAAAAGTTCAAAATTGGTTAACGTGGGGAATGGGATTGGGATTAGTAGGATTGGCATTTATTGGTCCCATAGCATTTTAATGAAGAATATAAATAAATATATTATTTTTCTTATCATAATCTCATTTATGAGAGGTGAGGTAAGATTAAAAGATATTACCCAGATTGAGAATGAAAGCAGTGAATCTTTAATTGGTTATGGATTAGTAATAGGCTTAGGCGGAACAGGAGATCGATCTACAGGAATGCGGGGAGCCATATTTACAGTCCAGACTATCAGTAATATGCTCGAACGATTTGGTATCACAATTCCTAAAAAAGAATTAAGAACCCGTAACGTTGCGGCAGTAATGGTTACAGGCAAAACCCCAACTTATGGCAGGATTGGAACTTCTTTTGATGTTGTGATATCCTCTTTAGGTGATGCAACCAGTTTAGAGGGTGGAGTTTTACTTATGACTCCACTCATAAGTAGTGCTGGGATTAAATGGGGAATGGCTCAGGGACCAGTTTCAGTTGGGGGATACAATATTGAAACTGAAGCAGGTGAACGACTCAGAAAGAATCATGCTCAGGTAGGAAGGGTTCCTGGTGGAGCTCAACTAACAAAGGAAATAACCGGTCAGGGCATGGCGGTGGACCAACCTCTCAGACTATTATTGAACACACCGGATTATACAACAGCTACCAAAATATCTGAAAAAATAAATGAACAATTAGGTCAGTATGTTGGAGAAAAAATAGCGCAACCAATAAACGCTGCTTTGATTGAAATCAATTACCCCGATTTTGTTTCTAGTCAGGGTGATATCTCGTTTTTTATTGCAGCAATAGAAACACTGATGGTTGCTACAGATGTAGAGGCACGGGTTGTTATAAATGAACGCACTGGAACAGTAGTGGCAGGCGGAAATGTTATAATTAGTGAAGTATTGATTTCCCATGGAGATCTAACTATCCATACACAAATGAGACCTGTCGTTTCTCAGCCCTCTCCTCTTAGTGAAGAGGGTGAGACAGTCGTTGAGAAGGTAAGCAAAACCACTGCAGAAGAAAGTGAGCCTAAAACAGGAGTCATACCAACAACAACTTCCGTGAATGACCTGGCTGTTGCTCTTAATGAAATGGGATTGAAACCTAGGGATATAATTGCCATTTTTCAGGCTGTCAAACAGGCTGGAGCTCTGAATGCGAAACTGATTATTATGTAGGACTTTTAATAGTTATTATGGATATAAACTCAATAGAAAAAATTGATCAGCCCAAAACAGCTGAAGCCCGTGATATTAAACTGCGTGAAACGAGCAGAAAAATGGAGGCGGCTTTTCTTACCTATGTATTTAAAACTCTTGAAAAAACTATTCCAAAAACATCAATTTCAGGAAAAACCGGAAATAATTTAGCTACTATGATGTTTAGTACAGTCATGGCAGATGCTGTTTCAGAACAGGGTGGAATAGGACTTGGAGATCAAATTTATCAATCTCTAAAAGAAATGGATGAAATACCAGATTTCGAAGAATTAAAATTAGATGATTTATCCAACACCATCAATACAATGGAATTCATGAAAACAGGGTTTGGCAAATAAAATGGGTGGTAGGGAAAAAACAATATTCGATGATTTGTGTAATGCTCTTACGAAAGAATTACAGATTTATGAAGACCTTCTTTTTGCAATGAAAATGAAACAAAATGCCATAATCAAAGGGAATAACGACAAAATTAAGAATGCAATTCATAAGGAGAGAGTATCCTCACAAAATATTTTGAAGCAAATGGAAATAAGAAATGAATTAACTAAATCCATTTCATCAAAATCAAAAATTAAAGATAAAAATATCACGTTGACTAAATTAATTCAAAAAGCAAATACGAAAAGTAAATCAAAATTGGAGAAAATTAGAAGGGAAATGCATCTAAGTGTAATAGAAATTGATAAACTCAATAGTGAAAATAAATACCTTTTATCAGCGTCTATAACTCATGTTAAGGATTTAGTGAAAGTATTTTTATCTACAGGGAATACACTCCACTCTCATTATGGTAACAATGGAACTATTAAAGAACATCAAAAGGATAATCGTGTTTTAGATTTTAGGATATAATTAATCATGTCTATATCAAATATATTTGAGACTAGTAAAAGGTCTCTGTTGAACCACCAATCAGCTATCAATACCACAGCAAAGAATGTTGCCAACGTATATACCGATGGCTATACCCGTCGTACATTCGATTTATCTAGTTTATCATTAGGATTCGGAAGTATGAGTGAGGATTCAATAAGCAGGGTTAAGAACCAGTTTTTGGATAATCAAATCTGGTATGAAAATCAGGCTTTAGGAAAAGAATCAATGAGTGAAATGTTGCTAAAACAGGTAGAAACTGCTTTTGGTGAACCGGAGGATTCGGGACTTGCGAATATTATGACAGAGTTTTGGAATTCGTGGTCAAGTCTGGCAAATAACCCTGAAAGTGATTCAGCTAGATCGCTGGTTCGAGATAAGGGTGTTCTTTTGAGCAATACCTTTAATCGATTAGATAAGAATTTAAAAAATCTTCAAAAGCAGACTGGGATTGAGATACAACAAAAAGTGAATGAGATTAATCAATTGGTGACCCAACTTGGTACAATAAATAAACATATTGATACTCATCGCTCCGATGATTTAATAGATCAAAGGGATGTTCTGTTGAGTGAGCTAGCCAGTAAAATTGATATACAGGTTACAGAAAACCCTTCTGGTACCATCGAGGTTTTAGCCGGTGGTCATATTTTGATTTCTGAAAATTATACAAATCAGTTAAAAACACACATGACACAAGATAGTAATGGGTTATTTCATTCTAACATAAAAACTATCCAGGGTAATAAAAATATAGACGTTATATCTGGAGAATTAGGTGGACTATTGGAATTCCATAATATTCATATTTCTTCATATATAAATTCAATAAATGAGTCAGCAGTCTCATTAGCTAATGAGGTTAATAAAGTCCATGTAAAGGGATTTAATCTTACTGGACTATCAGGATTAAATTTTTTCAAAGATACTATTTCAGGCGCGGGAGACTTTTCTCTCTCTGCTGAAATTTTATCAGATTCATCGCTAATAGCCACTTCATCAGAACCTGATGTTAGTGGAGATAGCACTTCAGCCCAAGCTATTGTAGAGTTGCAATATGATGAAATAATCAATGGTAAATCAGTTTTAGATAATTATAATACATTGATTGGAGACGTGGGTAATAGAGTTCAGGAAGCAACGTTTGTTCGTCAAAACCAGGAAAAGATTGTACAACAATTACAAATCCAGAAATCTTCTATAACCGGAGTATCTCTTGATGAAGAAATGACCCAGCTCATCCAATTTGAGCAAGCATATGGGGCAGCAGCCAAAATGATTTCTACAGTTGATGAATTAATGCAGACAATTCTATCACTAGGATAAAGTGAATTAATTATTAATAATAGTAAATTGAAATAATAAATTTTAGGAGGAAAAATGCGAATTACTCAATCAATGATAACAAAAAGTTTATTGTCGAGCATTAACCAAAACAGGGAGAGCATGCATTCTATCCAGGAATCTATTACTACTGGTAAAGAAGTGGAGCGCTCCTCAGATGACCCTGTTCAATTTTATCGTGCGAATCGTTTCCGTCAAAGTATTAAACAAAACGAACAATATTTAGAAAATGTGCAAAATGCAGAGGGTTGGCTTCAAGCTACAACTTCTAATTTGGATAGTATGTTGAATCAAGTCATGACATTGCGGGAAAGGGCAGTACAGAGTGCCAATGACTCACTAAGTGCTGAAAACAGACTCCAGATGGCATCTGAAATTAATAATATAGTTGAAGATTTAGTTAGTTTGGCAAATGGATCCTTTCTTAATAAAAATCTATTTTCTGGGACAAAAACAAAAATTGAGAACCCATTCTTATTTGATGGGAATTCTATAGAATATCAAGGGAATACAGGAAAAATTAATAGGCGCATATCAGAAAATTTTACGATTAATATTAATGTGACAGGACAGGATCTTTTAGACACTAATATTTTTAACTCTGCTTTGAATTTGCGAACAGCACTAGAAAATGATGATACAAATGAAATAGCGAACATGATTGACTCAATAGATTCCGCCTCAGAAAAAATGATCAGTTTAAATACAAGTATTGGATCCATCCAGAATCAATTAGAATTAGCTGAAGATCGTTTGAGGACAGCCAACTTAAACCTTTCCACGTTTATTTCAGAAACTGAAGATGTAGATTTAGCTTCTGCTATTACTCAGTATAATTCGGAAGAGATGGCATACCAGGCAGCCCTGCAGTCAACAGCTAATATTCTTAGATTAAATATAATGGATTTCTTAAAATGAAAACTACAGTCGCTACTCATACATCTCAAACAGATTCGTTTTTATGCCGGTTTCATTCTGGTGAATATCAGATGCTGAATGGAAATGGAACCGACTTTGATTTGACTAATATCATAGATTTTGATAATGGGATCCCGGGATTTGAAGAGTTATCAAAATTTATAGTTGTTCCTTTAATAGAGCATCATCCGTTTCAAGTCCTTCAATCATTGGAAGCTCCACCAATTGCTATGTTTGTTATTCCCATTCACCATTTTGAATCCAAACAGGAAATCAAAATAGAAAGGATAGATTTGGAGCAAATTGGTGTAAGGTCACAGGATGAAACGGATATATATTTTGTGATGAAAATGTCTCAAGAGGAGAAAATATTCACAGTAAATACGAAGGCTCCAATTGTCATTAATCCCAAGATTTTACAAGGATGTCAGGTTATTCTAGATAATCCGAACTTACAAATCGAGCAACCCTTGGATCTAGCATAATAAATTAATCTATTTGACAGGGAAGTTAAATGCTTGTATTGACACGGAAGTCAGGAGAAAAAATAAGGATAGGGAAAGATATAATCGTTTCCATTGTAAGCAAGGGTCAAGGACCACTTAAATTAGGAATAGAAGCACCCAAGGAAATTTCCATTTACAGGGAAGAAATTTACCAATCCGTTATAAATACAAATAGACATTCTATTGCAAAAGAATCTGTTCGCTTAAAATTTTGAAAAATTTACAATAAAAATAGCAGCCGATTAAAAATAAGAATTAAATATGCAAGATTCGAATAATGAATATTTTGGATTCTCTCGTCCAGAGGTTCAAGCATTGGTAGATCCAAATTCACAAACAATACTAGACGTAGGATGTGCTTCTGGAATTTTCGGATCACAGATAAAACAAAAATTAGATGCAGAGGTTTGGGGTATTGAACCAGTTGAAGATGTTGGAGAAAAAGCTAAGGAAGTTATTGATAAGGTATTTATTGGTAGAGTAGAAGATCATATTGATCAATTGCCTGAAAAATATTTTGATTCTATTATTTTTTCGGATGTTCTTGAACATCTCGAAGATCCATACTTGATTTTAGATTTGGTCAAAGATAAATTGTCTAAAAATGGTGAAATTATTGCGAGTATACCAAATGTTAGGCATTGGTCAGTATTAAAAGAATTGCTTGAAGGAAAATGGGAATATCAGGATGCAGGGATTCTGGACCGTACTCATTTGCGATTTTTTACAAAAAGTTCAATAAAAAAAATGTTTCATAATTCTGGTTATAAAATAGATGAAATCAGAGCAACACAATTTGGAGAAAACAGTATTTCACCAAAATTATTAAGTGCACTGTCTCAGTCAGGATTAAACGTGAGTAGCTTAGCTGAAGAGGCAAATCATTATCAATATCTTCTTAAAGTTTCTCCATTAAATTCATTGCAGGAAAAAATGGATGATATACCTTTAGTTTCAATCATCATGCTTACATGGAACGCATTAGAGTACACAAAAAAATGCATCACATCGATTGAAAAATTTACTCATTACCCTTATGAAATCATTTTTGTTGATAATTCTTCAACGGATGGATCAGTAGAATATTTACGGGATTTGATAAAAAATCATGACAATTACAAGTTAATTGAAAATAATGAAAATAAAGGATTTTCTAAAGGAAATAACCAGGGAGTGGCAGCCGCATCTGGAGAATACGTGATGTTACTCAATAATGATGTTCTTGTTTCAAAGAATTGGCTTTCCCGGATGGTAAATTCAATAGAGAAACACAAAAAGATTGGCACGGTAGGTCCGGTAACAAACCATATCAGCGGAAGACAAAGTTATGTTGGACAGTATGAGGGAGATGATTATGAAGCCTTCGCACAATTTATTGAGAATGAAAACAAAGGGAAATTAACACCCCGAAGAAGGCTCGCAGGATTTGCGATGCTTATGAAAAAAAATATTTATGAGGAAGTAGATGGATTCGATGAGACATTTGGGGTTGGAAATTTTGAAGATGATGATATGAGCTTAAAAGTTCGTTCTAAGGGATTAGCTTTAATGGTAGATGAATCGGTATTCATTCATCACTATGGTAGTCAGACATTTAAGGAAAATCGCATCGATATTCTAAAAAACCTGAATGAACGAATGCCAATTTTTAAAAAGAAATGGCCTGATATAGATTATTCTGAACTACTGGAAATAAATAATCCGTTGGACAAACTGCATAGTTCCTATATAGACAATGGTATAAAAGCCCTTGAAAATTCTGACTTTTCATCTGCAGAGATACAGTTTTCCGAGATTTTGAAAGACAATCCAATTTCTGAAGAAGCGCTATATGGACTTATATTGTGTTCCAGAAATCAGGATGATAGTTTAAAGGCTCTTGAATATGTTAACGAATTATTGAAACTCAATCCAAATCACTCTGAAGCTTTGAATCAGTTCGGTTTAATAATGGTAGAACAGGAAAAACTATCCGATGCGAGAAATGCATTTATTTCAGCTATAGAAATTGCTCCTGGATTTGTTGAAGTGCAGAGAAACCTTGCGGAGTTATATATTTTAGAAGAAGATTATGAAACCGGTGTCCAAACCTATTTAAGGATTTTGAAAAGCCATCCTGAAGATATTCCTTCTTTGTTGAGAATGGCGGAATTAAATCGGGAAGCTAATAATACAAATGAGGCATCTGAATGGGCAAAAATGGTACTGGACTTAGAGCCTGAGAATCCCTATGCGAACCAATTTATTCAATAATTAAATATTTGCTTTTTCCTATCACATAATTATTTTTCTTACAGATGAATATTAAAAATTACTTTATTCCCTAAATTCTTTCTTTTTCTATAAAAGGAGCGAAACCTAAATTGCTCCATGTCAGGTCTTATCATTACAAAGGATAACTTCACCTTTAAGGATTTTAAGTTATCTCTACAGAAGCCGGTGCATATTGAACTTCCCTCTGGAGCGAAGGATTCTATAAATAAATCTCATAGAAATTTACAATCCATTCTTACATCTGGAATTCCTGTGTATGGGGTCACAACTGGATTTGGGAAATTAAGTCATGTAAAAATAAATCCATCTGATCAGAGGAAGTTACAATTGAATTTGGTTCGGAGTCATGCTGCGGGAGTAGGACGGGCAGTTGATGATGGCATTGTTCGAACTATGATGATTTTAAAGATACTCACATTTGTAAAAGGATATAGCGGGGTGAGATTATCTGTTGTGAAACAAATGATTAATTTTCTAAATGAGGATATTGTTCCAGTAGTACCTGAAAAAGGTTCTGTAGGTGCAAGCGGTGATTTAGCTCAATTGGCGCACATGGGGCTGGCGCTCATTGGTGAGGGTGACGTATTTTATAAAGGTAAACGAACTGAATCTAAACTTATCATGGACCGTTTGGGGATTGCTCCATTAGAGTTAGAGCCCAAAGAAGGAATCAGTCTTATTAATGGTACCCATTATTCAACTGCTTTAGCTATAGCTATATTAAATATTTCCCAAAATCTACTTCAGTGTGCTGATATTATTGGTGCATTATCTGTGGAATCAAGTCTGAGTTCGAGAAATGTATTTAATCCAAAAATTCATTACCTAAAAGACCATCCAGGGCAGAGAGATTCTGCAGAAAATGTTTGGAATATTTTATCTGACAGTAATATTGTTTCATCCCACAAGGAGTGTGAAAAAATTCAGGATCCCTACAGTTTTCGCTGTATTCCTCATGTCCATGGAGCAAGCAGAGATATGATAAATAATGCAGCTAATTGTGTCAACAATGAAATAAATAGTGTGAGCGACAATCCATTGATTTTTTCGGAGAATGAGATACAATCATCCGGACACTTTCATGCTGAACATATAGCTCAGGCAATGGATTCTGTTGGAATTGCCCTCAGTGAAATCGGAGCTATTTCGCAGAAAAGAATTCACTATTTTATGAAAGGGATTGAGAATAAGATTCCACCCTTTCTAGCTCTCAATCCTGGAATAGAATCGGGATATATGCTGGCACAGGTAACCGCAGGAGCACTTGCATCGGAGAATAAGACACTGTCTCATCCGGCAAGTGTTGATAGCACGACAACCTCTGCAGGGCAGGAGGATTTTGTATCTATGGCACCCTGGGCAGGACAAAAAGCCTCAATGATTGCTGAAAATACTGCAACAATCTTATCTATTGAGTTAATGGTATCTGCAACGGCGGCACAATTATTTTTAAAAGATTTTCGACCTTCTTCCGTATCCAGGGAAATCTTTAATGAAGTGAATACTTTTTTAAAATATGATACAGGAGACAGACCATTAGACAAGGAAATACAAGAGCTGAAGTCTTTAATAATCTCTGAGAAAATAACCAAAACAGTTGAAAATATATATGAGATGAAATAAGATATGAAAAAAATTACCTCTATGAAAAAAGGGTATACATTTGATGATGTTTTAATGGTACCCATGCATTCTGAGGTTTTACCTAGGAATGTAGATTTAACTACCATGTTAACCGCTGATATCTCGCTAAATATTCCAATTCTGAGTGCAGCTATGGATACAGTAACCGAAGTAGATATGGCAAAATCGATTGCCCGAGAGGGGGGATTGGGGATTATCCATAAAAATTTATCGATTCCTCAACAGGTTTCCATGATTGAGAAAGTAAAGCGATCAGAAAGCGGGATCATTATGGATCCAGTGACATTGACGGAAGAACAAACTATTGGTGACGCTAAAAATCTTATGAGTAAGTATAGTATCAGTGGTTTACCAGTTGTTAAAGGAAAAAAATTGATAGGAATTCTGACTAACAGAGATATACGCTTTGAAGAGAACCATTCACTAAAAGTGAAAGATAGGATGACATCAAGAAATCTAATAACAGTTCCTGTGGAGACTACCCTAGATACAGCAAAAAATATATTACAAAAACACCGCATAGAAAAACTATTGGTAGTGGATAATTCAGGAAATTTAAAAGGATTAATTACCGTAAAGGATATTCAAAAAAAGGAACTGTATCCAAATGCTTCAAAAGATAAAAAGGGTAGATTGAGAGTGGGAGCAGCTGTAGGAGTTGGAGAGGACGGTGTGGAACGTGCAAAGGCCATTGGCGAAGTAGGAGTTGATGTAATTGTTGTGGACACTGCTCATGGACACTCCAAAGGTGTGCTCCAATGCGTTAATAAAATAAAAACAGCATTACCTCATATTTCTCTCATTGCGGGAAATGTCGCTACTGTTGAAGGGACAAAAGCTCTTATTGATTCTGGTGCAGATTCAATTAAAGTGGGAATTGGTGCAGGAGCGAGTTGTACAACCAGAGTTATTGCCGGCGTGGGAGTCCCTCAACTCACTGCTATTATGGATTGTAGTGAAGAGGCAAATAAGAGTAATCGAACAATTATCGCAGATGGAGGTTTACGATATAGTGGTGATGTTTCAAAATCACTGGCAGGTGGTGCAAATGCTGTTATGTTGGGAAGTATGCTGGCTGGAATGGACGAAAGCCCTGGAGAAACAATTTTGTATGAGGGACGCCAATTTAAAGTGTATCGTGGAATGGGATCGATGGGGGCAATGAAAGAGGGAAGCAGCGACAGATATTTTCAGGAAAATGCAAAACCGTCAAAATTAGTCCCTGAAGGTATAGAAGGAATGGTACCCTACCGTGGCCCTGTAAAGAACACGATTCATCAATTAACGGGTGGTTTACGGGCTTCCTTTGGGTATTGTGGAGCCAAAAATATCGGGCAACTACAGAAAAAAGCAGAGTTCATCGCAATATCCAATGCAGGTGTACGGGAAAACCATCCCCACGAGATTCGAATCGTGAAAGAGGCTCCAAATTACAGAGCTCCTGATATTTAGGATTTACTTAATGAATTGTAATGATTGGTAATTTGAGACTTTCTTCTGGATGCAGTATTTTTATGTATCAAACCCGATTGAGCCATTTTATCTAAAAAACTTACCGTGTCTTTGTATAGAGGTTCTGCTTCTTTAGCATCCTTTGTTGATAAAACATTCTTAATTAATGTTTTTAACCGGGATAAATTATTTATATTTCGTTCACGGCGGACTTTATCCTGCCGCTCTCTTTTTATTTGTTGAGGGTGTCTATCCATTTTCTTATTAATATTACCTATATAAAACGGAGCGAACTTATCCCTTCGTGAATTAAATTTCAAAAGGATATTATTAGAAATTTCTTATAACTTAGTTGGGTTGAATTTTACAGAATTACTATTTGATACATGAAAGCCAGATAAAATGGATAAAGATACACTGATACAAACCGTACCATTATTTAGTGATTTAAGCGATACATCTTTAAAAGTAATTACGGGAAAAATGGTCGCTAGGTCCTATGATAAAGAAAAAATGATCCTGATTGAGGAAAGCGCAGGCGAAACTTTCTTCCTTATCAGCAAGGGCACAGTAAAAATAACCAGGATGAGTGATGATGGGCGAGAAGTAATCCTGGCGATTTTAGGAGAAGGAGATTTTTTTGGAGAAATGGCATTATTGGATGGAGAGGGTAGATCGGCAAATGTTATCGCGCTAGAAGATGCAGAAGTCTTGACCCTTCAAAGAAGTGACTTTTTGGATATTCTTGAACGTTTCCCTAAAATTGCTATTCATTTACTTAAAGAACTCACCACAAGAATAAGGTATAGTGATCAGCAAATTGAAAGTTTATCTCTTAGTGGTGCTGAGCAGAGAATTGCGCTTGTATTGATACGTCTTGCAGAAGAAATGGGGCAAATAAAAGAAGGAACCGTAACGATAGAACACATCCCCTATCAGCAGGATATTGCCAACATGGCTGGCACTAGCAGGGAAACAGTTTCGAGAGTCTATAAAATGTTGGAAGATAAAAATCATATTGTGAGAGAAGGGAAAACACTGAAAATAATTGATTTTCCAATATTCTCACGCCAATTTACATAGGTGTCATTTCCCTTTTAATTCATCATGCAGGATATTATCCAAAGGATAAAGTCCAATGATCATCTTGCCCTTTCCCGTATAATAAGTAAAGTTGAGAATGAGGAGTCAATACCCGATTCTTTTTTCATTGATATCCATCCAGACACATTAACCCCAATACGGTTAGGGATCACTGGTCCACCAGGGGTTGGAAAAAGCACACTAACTGAAAGTTTAATTAGAAAGATTTTAAAAGATGGGTTATCTGTAGGAGTGGTTGCCATTGATCCTACGAGCCCATTCACAGGGGGGTCGGTATTAGGAGATAGAGTCCGAATGAATTCCTTTTCAGATGATAACAGAGTGTTCATCCGGAGCATGGGTTCACGAGGAGATCTGGGTGGGCTATCTAAAAAGGCAGAGGACGCGGCTGATATTATTGGAGCAAGTGGTAAAGATTATATTTTAGTTGAGACAGTAGGAGTAGGTCAGGGTGAGATTGAGATTGCAAACGTAGCCGATATTACTCTTGTTGTGTTGTCCCCCGAATCTGGAGATGAGGTTCAGTTTATGAAGGCAGGTTTGCTTGAAATTGCAGATGTATATGTTATTAATAAATCTGATCGTCCTGGAGGGAATCAATTGAAAACTCTAATCACTTCAATGGTCCAACTTAATCAGGATATGAATGATATCAATCATCCCATCGTGAAAACCGAAGCGAATTCGGGAGAAGGTATTGATGAGTTGTATGAAGGATTGAAAACGTATTATCAGCAATTAAATGAAAAGGGAATCATTAGATCAAGAAGGATCAATCGGTGTAAACATAGAGTGTATAACTTAATCAAAGACAATTTGTTAGGAAATTTTTGGTCCAAGGGTAAGAAATCAGAATTAGATAAGTTTACCAAAAAAATAGATACGGATAAAAAATCTCCATATGAACTAGCACAATTACTGTTAACTACATGACTGAACAAGGGGACAGCCCCTTAGAAATGCCATTTCTAGATCACCTTGAGGAGCTTAGGTGGAGATTGATTAAGATCCTATCGGGCATTTTTTGTGGGTCCATTTTATCTTTTTTAATTATAGATGAAATAATAGCACTGCTTATTAGTCCTGGATACAGTGTGAGTGATTTAAACCTACAGGTCCTCCAGATTCAGGGGATGTTTATGATAAAATGGGGCCTGTCCTTTATCTGTGGAAGTATCATTTCTCTTCCTCTTATTACATATCAGATATGGGAATTTGTTTCCCCTGGTCTTCATCTGAAAGAAAGGAAGATCGCATTTCCATTGATCTTATTTACGTTTATTTCTTTTATGTCTGGAATTATATTTGCCTATTATATACTCATTCCTATTTCGCTGAGCTTTTTCACATCCATGGGCTATACAGGCATTCAAAATAATTTTTCTATTAATTATTATTTTAGCTTTATTACGTGGTTAATGGTTGGGTGTGGAACAATATTTGAGCTTCCAGTATTGATTTTTATTTTGGCCAGATTAGATATTGCTACCCCAACCTTTTTAAGGTATTACCGAAAACATGCAATTATTGGTATAATGATTTTATCAGCCATAATTACTCCTCCTGACCCTGTTAGTTTAATTATTATGACTATTCCGCTCATCTTGATATATGAGATAAGTATTGGTGTAGCTCATCTAGCAAAACCAAGATTAAGTTCAGGTTTAGATTTATGACACTCACTTATTAGGTGAGATATATGCTACAACCTTTGAAAAAAATTTCAGGTAGTATTAAAATGGATATGCGTTTGTTCGAAAAAGAATTTAATGATGCACTATGCTCAGACGTGAGGATAATTCAAACTATCAGTCGTTTTTTAATAAGACAGAAAGGAAAAAGAATACGCCCTATGTTGACAATTTTGTCTGCCAGGGTGTGCGGGGAGCCTACAGACAACAGTTATAAGGCAGCAGCTATGATCGAGTTACTGCATATTGCCACACTGATTCATGATGATGTAGTTGACGGTGCGGTGAGAAGAAGAGGATGGCTCTCCATCAATCGGATCTGGGGGAATAAATTGGCAGTTCTCTTGGGTGATTTTGTTCTCAGTAAATCGTTGATATATATGATAAAACTCAAGGATTTTGATGTTCTGGAGATCATGTCTAAAACGGCTGAATTAATGAGTTCCGGTGAGATATTACAATTGGACCAGCGTTTTAAGAGACATCCAACTGAAGATATATATTTTGATTTAATTCGTCAGAAGACAGCCTCACTGATAGCTACAGGATGTGAGCTGGGAGCCCTAACAACCTCCAGATCAGAACAGGATTGCAAATCCATGAGTTCATATGGTTATAATCTAGGAATGGCATATCAAATCAGGGATGATTTATTTGATCTTTTGGGTAATGAATCGTATACCGGTAAGGATAGTGGTATTGACGTTAAGAAGAATACTCTCACTTTGCCCCTAATACATAGTTTGCAATCTCTTCCAAAATCTGAAAGCCATACTCTCTTGAAATTGGTGAAGATGAAACACAAATCAAAAGATACTCTTACCGAAATCATGCAATTAGTTAAAAAAGGTGACGGATTTGTTTATGCTCAAGAAAAAATTGATTATTATACCCAATCAGCTATAGAATCCTTATCTACCTATAGAGATTCAATATACAAAAATTCTATGATTACTTTGGCTCAGTTCAATAGTACCAGAGTACATTAATAATAAATTTTATTGAAAATTCTATTCATAAGATTCAGCTCTATTGGAGATATCGTTTTAACGACATCAGCATTAAAATCATTAATAAAGGAAATCCCAAATGCAAAAATACACTACCTGACACTGGAAGAATATGCTCCACTTTTGGAAGGAAATTCTAGTATCGATCGATTACATGCGTTAGAGAGGTCAACAAGTATTTATAATTTGTTCTCGGTTGGAAATTACTTGAACAAATATAACTTTGATATGGTTGTGGATATGCATGATTCTTTTCGGTCGAAAATTGTTCGAAATAGAATTAAATCAGGCTCCCATTTTTACCTTAAAAAACCTCGCTGGAAGCGTTTTAAATTATTCGAATTCCATCAAAATGATTTCAAAAATGATTTTTCTCAATTAAAATTATTTCATTCAGTTATTAAAGATGTTTTATCTCAAAAAAATCATTCATCAACATCACTATTTGTATCTGAAAATGAAAAGGAAGAGGCAAAACTGCTTTTATCTAAAAACGGAATCAAAGGGGAACAACATCTTGTATGTGTTCCCGGTGCTGGCTGGAAAAATAAGACTTGGGAAACAGAAAAATATTTAGAATTATTTAAATATTTTATAGAGAATAAGTTTGAAATCATTTTACTGGGGAGTAAAAAGGATGTCATCTGTAATGATTGTGAATCGGGAAATAACTCGTTGATTAATATGGCTGGAAAAACTGATTTCAGACAATCTCTTGCCATTATTTCCCAGGCGAAATTTGTTATAGGAAGTGATACGGGATTTGTTCATGCTGCCGAAGCATTGGGGATTCCTGTTGTTATGTTTCTGGGGCCGACATCAAGGGAGACCGGTGCGGGTGTCACAAAAACAATGTCAAAAAATATCCAATTGTCGCATATATGGTGCCGTCCATGTTCCCAAAATGGAAGCAGACCCTGTTATAGAAATGAGAGATACTGTATGAATGGAATTCAACCGGATACTATTATAAATCAAATTGAAGAAATGATTTAAGTACAATGAAAATATTTTGGGTAATTATTTATAATTTATTGCTTTATCCTGTTTTTTTTAGTGGAGCGTGCGTTGGTGCCCTTTTTAATAAAAAATTATGGGCAGGAATAAAGGGGAGAGGGAATACTCATTCTCAATTATTATCATTTAAAAATAGAGTTTCAAGCAATGCTAAAATCTATTGGTTTCATGCTGCCTCTCATGGCGAGTTTGAACAGTTAAAACCAATTTTGGAAGGGTTGAAAGAGGTGGAACCTTCATCTGCATCTATTGTCTCTTTTTTTTCACCCTCGGGTTTTACGAATGTTGAAGATCCTCATATTGATTGTAAGATATACCTTCCTTTTGATTTTCCTTGGACCGTGCTAAGAGTCTTAAAACTTATTTGCCCAAAAAAAATCATTTTTGCTGAATATGATGTTTGGCCAAACATAGTTTGGATAGCAAATCTATTAAATATTCCTACAACCATATTTTCTGTGCATTTTTCAAATCATACACCAAAACTATTTCCTGTAATACGAAATTTTTATAGAACAGTGTATGGAACATTATCACATATTTATTCTGAAACTACATCCGACCACGAAAAAGTACAAAGGTTGATTGGAACGCCTTCAATTTCAAAGGTGAAAGTATTGGGAAATCCAAGGTATGACCAAGTGAAGAAAAAAACAGATCAATTCACTGAAGATAGGACGCTATCTGTCTTGTTGAGGAGAAAAACAATTGTGGCTGGTAGCGTCTGGAAAGAGGATGAGGATGTTGTCCTACAACCTATCACCCAATTTTTACATGAAGATAGCTCGTCTACTCTTATCTGGGCCCCTCACGAGCCGAACCAAAAAAATATTGACAGAGCATATAACTATTTCACATCTGTAGGATTGTCAACGACGATCCACAAAGAAAAAAATATCCAGATTTCTGAAAAGGAACGGGTCGTGATAATTGGAGTTGTAGGAATATTATCATCTTTATATTGGGAGGGACAATTGGCCTATGTAGGGGGAGGGTTCTCAACTGGCGTCCATAATGTTATGGAACCGGCCATTGCACGTCTTCCGGTTTTATTTGGTCCTAAATTTGGTAATTCCCATGCAGCAAAAGAATTAGTTTTAGAACGTGGAGGATATAGCATTACATCCAGTGAAGAATTCTGGAGTAAATTGAATGGTATTTTTACTGATGAAAAATCCTTTTTACGTTCAAGTTTTTCCGCAACAGATGTTATTCATAAAAATCTTGGTTCTGCAACTAGGATTGTGAGAGCTCTCATAAAAGATTAATGGAAATAAATTAGGAAGCTATGAGTAATACCAAACCAAAGATAACTGACCCCAGCCGCATTTTAACTGTGGCAAATATGATTAGCTTATTGCGTGCATTTTTAGCGTTGCCCATCATCTATACGTTACAGTATCCTCAATGGAGATTGTGGACATTTGTTCTCATTCTTATAGGGGTTGTATCTGATCTACTTGATGGATATTTTGCACGTAGAGCACATGAAGTGACCCACTTTGGAAAGTGGATGGATCCGATAGCAGACTTTATTTGCCTCATAACTGTTATATTTTATTTGGTGTTGAATGATATGTTTCCCCTGTGGTTTTTTGTATTTTATCTTTTTCGTTATGTCACTATCGCAGTTATAGCAGTTTATCTAATGAATCATTCTGGATTTATTATTAGTGCAAATTGGTATGGTAAATGGGCAAGCGGAATTACTGTATTGACCACTGTACTTTACATTTTCCCTCTTCCTTTTCTTGAATGGTTTCGATCTCTTTCTTTATTGGCTGCCACCATGTTATTATTTATCAGTTGGATGATTTATATAAAGTCCATAATAAAAAAATAGGTGAGCACATAAACAAATGAAAATGACCAAATTGTTCGGTGCTCTATCAAGAACAAGGTCTACAGTAAAATCTGCTTTGAATAAAGTATTATCAAAGGGGGTTAAGGAAGACACAATTGAAGAACTTGAGGCACAACTTATTACCGCAGATATGGGTGTGCACACAGTAGAAGAAATAATGGATCTTTTCAGAAGGGAAAAACAGGACAGCTTTTTACTGTCACTGAAGAATTATTTATTATCGGTTTTGAGCTATAGTGATGATTTCATCAAGAATAATGACCTGCCGACAGTTATACTTGTTGTGGGTGTGAATGGAACGGGCAAGACAACCACATCAGCGAAACTAGCCCATTATTTTATTCAGGCAGGCTATGACCCAATGCTCATTGCAGCGGACACCTATCGTGCAGCAGCCATTGAACAACTAAAATTATGGTCCAATAGATTAAATTTACGACTCATCGCAAATGAGAAAACCAAAGATCCTTCTGCAATACTTTTTGATGGGTTGGTATCTGCACAGGCCTCAAATACAGAAATCGTCATTGTCGATACAGCGGGAAGATTTCATACTCATACTGACCTGATGGATGAACTGAGTAAAATGGAGCGGGTTATTAATACAAAATTTCCATCTTACACATTACGCTCCCTGTTAACAATTGATGCTACCATTGGCCAAAATTCACTCCAACAGGCAAAAGAATTTCAGAAGTATTTACATATTGATGGAGCGGTTCTTACCAAAATGGATGGCACCGCAAAAGGGGGAATTGTATTTCCGCTGTATCAGCAGACAAAAATCCCTGTTTTTTTTATGGGTGTCGGTGAAGACATAGATAGCCTCTGTCCATTTAACAGTGATGACTATATATCGTCCTTGATCGATGATTAATGTATTACATTAATTAAATACAATATATTCATATATTATGTCTGATAAGGTAAGAAAAATAAATATAATCAGTTTAGGATGCGCAAAAAATTTAGTGGACTCCGAGATAATGAAGGGGGGATTTGTTAGCTCTGGTCTACAGGTCGTGGATGAGCCGGAGAACTCTGATGCTATCCTGGTAAATACATGTGGATTTTTAGATATAGCCCGTGAGGAATCCATTAATACAGTTTTAGAAGCAGCGCAATTCACAAAAGACGCTAACCGAAAATTGGTTGTGATGGGATGTCTTTCCGAACGATATGCAATGGAGCTGAAGAAAGAGATGCCGGAAGTGGATAGATTTTTCGGTACAAATGACCACAATCAAATTTTATCCTATTTGAGCGGAAAGGAATTCTTGAGAGATGATCCATCTTTTTTTCGTTCTTTACTTACTCCGTCCCACTATGCATACCTGAAAATTGCCGAGGGGTGTGATAATGGTTGTTCATTTTGCAGTATTCCCCAGATGCGGGGTCTACAAAAAAGCAGATCAATTGAAGCTATAGAGTCAGAGGCCATGCGATTGGTAGAGAACGGAGTAAAGGAAATCCTCATTATTGCACAGGATACAACCTCCTATGGCTGGGACCTGAGACCTAAGAGATATTTAGGTGAACTAATATCAACCCTGAATAAAATTGGTGACCCCCTGCGATGGATTCGTCTACATTATGCCCATCCCGGTCATTTATCTGTTGAGACAGTTGAAGCCATGGCTTCCTGTGAAAAGGTCTGTAAATATCTTGACATTCCCATTCAGCATGCATCAGATAAACTGCTTCAATCTATGAAGAGGGGATTAAATAAGAATGGGATACGAAAACGACTGAATTTACTTCGTGATATGATACCCGACATACGTTTACGCACCACCCTGATCGTGGGCTATCCCGGTGAAACTGATGAGGATTTCATAGAACTGTGTGATTTTGTGCAGGAACAAAATTTTGATCGACTGGGAATTTTTACTTATTCGGAGGAGGAGGGAACATCTGCAGCGTTGTTGGATAACAATGTTCCCCGTGAAATTAAGGATGAACGGAGGGAAGAATTGCTGTCCATTCAGAGTGACATTATGCTTGAGAAAAACAGCCCATTGGTAGGTAAAGACATGGATGTGTTGATTGACAATACGGGTGAAAACGTTTCCACAGGTCGTACAGAATATGATTCACCAGAAGTGGACCTTGTTGTAAAAGTGGAGGGTAAGCACGAACAGGGAAACTTTCTGAAAGTAAATATTACTGATTACAATGAGTTTGAGTTGGTGGGTCATAAAAATATACTCTCCAATGACGCTGATTGAAAACTATAATAGTGAGATAAATATTTGGACGAGACACACCCCCAGTTAACTTATGGCATTACTAACAACAGATATCACAGATAATCTGTTTCTTTCAATTACATTTATTTTATTACTTCTCTGCCATTGCATCCAATAAATTATCCGTCGTAAGTTTGGCATTATGGCAGAGTTTCGTATCCATTCGGACTTTAAACCCAGGGGAGACCAACCCAAAGCGATTTGTGAATTATATGAAGGGTTGAACCAGGGAGATGAACATCAGGTATTGCTGGGTGTTACCGGTTCAGGAAAAACATTTACACTTGCAAATGTAATTGAAAAAGTTCAAAGACCCACGCTCATTGTTTCACATAATAAAACTCTAGCGGCTCAATTATATGGAGAGTTCAAGCAGTTGTTTCCTGAGAACGCAGTGGAATATTTTATCAGTTACTATGATTACTATCAACCTGAGGCTTACATGCCGGTGACAGATACATTTATTGAAAAAGAATTTTCATCTAATGAGGAAATTGATAAGCTACGTTTGAAAGCTACAAGCTCTCTTTTAGAGCGAAAAGATGTGATCGTTGTAAGTTCTGTCTCATGTATTTACGGTATTGGCTCTCCTTCCGATTATAAGGACCAGGTTATTCATTTAAAAAAAGGGGAACCATTTGACCGTAGGGACCTTTTTAGAAAATTGGTTCATATTCACTATTTGCGTAATGATACGGTTCTTGAACGGGGAAATTTTCGGGTACGTGGAGACAGCATAGATATTTTTCCAGCGTATGAAGATGTTTGTATCAGAATTGAGACATATGGATCACAGATAGATGAGATAACTGCTTTTGATCCTCTGACCGGTGAGATCATTCGTTCACTGGACAGTATATTCATCTATCCGGCAAAACATTTTGTTACCGATGATGAAACAATTGCAAAAGTGATCGTTGATATACAGAAGGAGCTGAATGGAAGATTGACTGAGTTTAAAGAACAGGGCAAACTGTTGGAAGCACAGAGATTGGAACAGCGAACCAACTTTGATATGGAGATGATGAGAGAAATTGGATTTTGTTCAGGAATTGAAAATTATTCTCGCTATTTTGCAGGAAGGAAACCCGGAGAAAGACCTTGGACCCTCATTGATTTTTTTCCCGATGATCTTCTAACAGTCATTGATGAGTCTCACGTAACCCTCCCCCAAATTCAGGGTATGTACAATGGAGATCGAAAACGAAAAGAAACTCTGGTAGAGCATGGATTTCGGTTGCCCAGCGCCCTCGACAATCGCCCTCTAAAGTATGATGAATTTCTCCACATCCAAAAACAAATGATTTATATGTCTGCCACACCCTCAGTCCGTGAGCTTGAACTGTGTAGCGGAAGTATTGTGGAGCAGGTGATTCGTCCCACAGGGTTGTTGGACCCAAAAGTTGAAATACGTAATACCCATGGTCAAATTGATGATTTGATCGGTGAAATCCGGAGCAGAATTAAATCCGGTGAACGTGTATTGATAACTACCTTGACAAAACGAATGTGTGAAGATCTAACAGAATACCTTGCGGGAATAAATTTACGTGTCCGTTATTTACATTCAGACATCAAGGCACTGGAACGAATCAAGATATTACGTGACCTACGTTTAGGTGAATTTGATGTTCTGGTTGGTATTAACCTTTTGAGAGAGGGGCTGGACCTTCCGGAGGTCTCACTTGTGGCAGTTTTGGATGCAGATAAACAGGGATTTTTACGATCACAAAGTTCACTGATGCAGATCGCAGGGAGAGCCTCACGCCATTTAGATGGGACAGTGATCCTTTATGGTGACCAAATCTCAGAGGCCATGAAATACCTTATTAATGAGACCGATAGAAGACGAAAGACTCAAATCGCGTTTAATAAGAAAAATAAGATTGTCCCCAAAACAATAACTAAATCTATGGAAGATGTGATGCTTACAACAGCGGTGGCCGATTCATTGGGGAGTGGTAATTTGGAGAAAACTTATTCAAAAAAGGACAAAGAATATTTGGAAATGGATACCCACCTTGCCCTGGACATGATGCGGCAGGAGATGCTTGCAGCAGCAGATGATATGGAGTTCGAGCGTGCTGCAATTTTACGTGATCAAATTCAGCAGCTTGAAAAGGAATTAAGTTCGCCATCAAATGTGAAAGATATTCTCTCAACATTATCAAAGGAAAACACTGGAAAATGAATGTCTTAGTCACAGGTGGCGCTGGCTATATTGGGTCCCATGTGGTCTTAGACCTTCTAGACAGCGGACACAGGGTAACTGTTTTAGATGATCTGTCTCTGGGATTCGAGAAAAACGTGGATGTCCGCGCTGAGTTTATCAAGGGATCAATTTTATGTGAAGAGGATTTAAAAACAGCATTCTCTACGGAACCGACTGCAGTGGTCCACCTTGCTGCCTGGAAAGCCGCCGGTGAATCGATGGTCGACCCTGAAAAATATTCTACTAACAATATAGTGGGAACGCTGAAGCTGTTGAAGGCTATGGCAGGCTCTGGGGTTCAGAAAATGATATTTTCATCTTCAGCCGCTGTATATGGCTATCCTGAGTACCTCCCTGTCGATGAAAAGCATCCTACGGACCCAATTAATTATTATGGATATACAAAGCTAGCCATCGAGGAAAACCTTCGCTGGTATTCAAGGTTAAAGGGTATCTCATTTGTTGCACTAAGATATTTTAATGCAGCGGGATATGACTCAAAAAATCGAGTAACTGTACCAGAACAAAATCCTCAAAATTTACTACCCATTGTTATGGAAGTCTCTACAGGGAAAAGAGATAAAATAGAGATCTTTGGGGATGACTATAATACCGCTGATGGTACATGCCTTCGGGATTATATTCATGTATCTGACCTTGCCACGGCCCACACAAAATCAATTCAGTTTTTACAACAGGAGGAGAAAGACCTTACAGTGAATTTAGGGACAGGGTATGGTCACACCGTGTTAGACGTTATTCGAGAAGCAAAAATAATAACCCAACATCCCATACCATATGAGTTTGTGGAACGACGAGCGGGAGATCCTGAGAAATTGATAGCCTCATTTGAGATGGCAGCTGATATTCTCAAATGGAGTCCGATTCAATCTGATCTAAATCAAATTTTGCAGACGATGTGGGAGGTCCTGCACCCGAACACAACTAAATCTGAACTAATTCAATAGAATACTATGGATAAAAACAGACTTCAAAAACAATATGGAATCATAGGTCATTCTGAAATGATCCAGCAGGTTTTGGATCTCGTTTTGCAGGTCGGTCCGGTGGACATTTCTGTTCTCATAACGGGTGAATCTGGAACCGGAAAAGAATTGATTGCTAAAGCTATCCATGGGACCAGCCGGAGAGCTCAAAACGAAATGGTAACGGTTAACTGTGGGGCCATTCCCGAGGGAATTATTGAGAGCGAACTCTTTGGCCATAAAAAAGGTGCATATACGGGAGCAGGTGCAGACAGGAAAGGATATTTTGAAACAGCAAATAAAGGGACAATCTTTCTTGACGAGATCGGTGAGATGCCTATGGACACCCAGGTAAAAGTCTTGAGAGTATTAGAGAGCGGTGAATTCATGCGTGTCGGGGACTCTAAGACATTATACACAGATGTCCGAGTCATTGCAGCAACAAATAAAAGATTAGAAGAATTGGTTCGTAAAGAGCACTTCCGTAACGATCTATTTTATCGTTTAAAAACAGTAACCATTGATGTCCCACTCTTGAGAGAGAGAATAGAGGATTTATCGGTCCTTATAGAACGGTTTGCTCTGCAATTTTCTAGAGAAAACGATATCCTATACCGTGGTTTTATGCCGGAAGCGGTTCGTAGGTTGAAACAGCATGATTGGCCCGGAAATATCAGGGAATTGAAACACTTTGTTGAAAGTATCCTCGTTTTGGAAAAAGGAGAACGTATTACCACGGAGATGGTGGATAAACATCTAGGGATCTCTTTGCAGGGCACATCTGCAAATACCCAACTTCCGATTCCTGTTAACCAGTCACCGGAATCTGCAGAACGAGAATTGATTTTAAGGCAGTTATTCCTGCTTCGTCAGGACGTTGAATCTATCAAACAACTGATGAGTGGTGGTCTCATACCAATAAATTCCAGCGCTGAGATAGAACACTTTCCAAGAAGGGAGAGGGCCATTGATCTACCGGGGGAAATTGAGCAACATAATCCCCACAGTATCAAAGGAGAGGCCATTGGCGATACCAATCTCCAGAATCTTGAAAAGGAATTGATCGTTCGAACCCTGAAGTTTCACAATAATAATCGTAGGGCAGCCGCTAAAACACTGGGAATGAGCGAGCGAACCTTGTACCGCAAGATCAACGAATATGGAATTGCCCCCAAAATTAAACGAGGTAATAATTAGTTTGGTTAACAGAGATTTCATGTATGATGAATAAAACATATATTGTTTGTCTGATATTCCTATCAATGTTGTCTGTTGATTGCGGTTATTATTCGTTGGCCGGCTCTATACCACCACACATTCGCAGTATCTCCATACCACTTTTGGATAATTTAACAGCAGAGTTTGGCATATCGGAGGGGATCACCGATAATCTTCTTGAAAAGTTCACCGATGAAAATATATTGCGTGTGGTGGATGTTGAAAATTCAGACTCTATTTTAAGGGGCTCCATTGTTCAAGCGGAAGATGTGCCATATACCTATTCAAAAGATGAGGTTGTCGGGGAATATCGGTTTACAGTTGCAATTGATATTGAGTGGATCGATGTTTCTAATGATGAGGTTCTATTAGATAAAAGGTACAAAGGGTGGGGTGCCTATGGAATTGGTGGAGACATCAGTTCAGATGAGATTGACAATGACGGTGATGGGTTAATAGATGATGAGGATACGGATGAGATTGGGGATGCCCGGACGTTTGCAACAAAAATTGCTGTGGATAAGATCGCACAGGATATTTTAAATGACATTTTAACTACATGGTAACACAAAAATGAAATCAACACAGGTAACAATATCAAATCTTAATAAACATATTGAACGATCCGTTACACTTAATGGATGGGTTTACAACAAAAGAACCAGCGGAAAGATCTGGTTTCTCCTTCTTAGGGATGGCACAGGGTTAGCGCAGTGCGTTGTCGTAAAATCAGAGGTTGCCCCTGAAATTTTTGAATTAAAAAATACGGTCACACAGGAAACGTCTGTCTCCGTAACAGGGATCGTACGTAAAGATGATCGCTCTGTGGGAGGATTTGAAATTGGTGTTGAATCCATAGAGATACATCAAATTGCTGCCGAGTATCCCATTTCTCCAAAGGAACACGGAACTGATTTTCTAATGAACAACAGGCATTTATGGATGAGAAGTAGTAAACAGCATGCCATCCTGATAATACGTCACCATGTTATTAAGGCTTGCCGTGAATTTTTTGACAAAAATGGATTTATTTTGGTTGACTCTCCAATTTTGACGGCCAACGCGGCCGAAGGTACAACCAGTTTATTTGAGGTAGATTATTTTAATAGGTCAGCCTATTTAACTCAAAGCGGACAGCTGTATGGCGAGGCAGGGGCCATGGCCTTTGGAAAAATTTATTGTTTTGGTCCCACCTTCAGAGCCGAAAAATCCAAGACCAGGCGTCACCTGACTGAGTTTTGGATGGTGGAACCGGAAATTGCCTATTGCGATCTAGATGAAGATATGACGTGGGCGGAGAAATTTGTAGAACATATTGTGACCCACTGCCTTGAACATTGCCAAACAGAGTTGGATATTTTGGAGAGAGATATCTCCAGGCTTGAAAAGATAAAGACACCATTTCCAAGAATTACCTATGACGAAGCGGCAGCACTGTTAAAGAAAAAGGGGGTCGACTTCACATACGGCTCTGATTTTGGAGGAACCGATGAAACAGTTATATCCGAAGAGTTTGACAGTCCCGTTATGATCCACCGCTGGCCGGCAGAAATAAAGGCATTCTATATGAAGAGGGATGAGGAAAACCCTGACCTTGCGCTGGGTGTTGATATGTTAGCTCCGGAAGGTTATGGTGAGATCATAGGGGGAGGGCAGAGAGAGGATGATCACGATATTCTTGTCAGTAAAATTAAGGAGCACGGACTGCCAATGGATGTCTTTGGCTGGTACTTAGACCTCAGAAAATATGGTTCCGTTCCCCACGCAGGTTTTGGACTGGGAATTGAGAGGACCGTTGCCTGGATATGCGGGATACGTCACATCCGACAGACCATTCCATTTCCCAGGACATTATCACGGCTTGAGCCATGAACCATTTCCGTGGGAAGGTCTCTGTTTTTGGAGGTAGGGAGGTCTTACCTGAGGACTATAAGGATACCGTAAAAATCGGCAGGCGTTTGGCGGAGGAAAACTATCTTGTATTTTGCGGGGGAGGTGTCGGGGTCATGGAAGCAATAGCAAAAGGTGTCAAAGAGGGAGGGGGAACCTGTATTGGTATCTTGAAAGGTAGCAACAGAGATGAGGCAAATGATTATCTTGCACTTTCAATACCAACTGGAATTGGAGTTGGACGAAATGTGATTCTTGCCTATAACTGTGATGCAGCCATAGCCATTGGAGGTAAGTACGGAACCCTCAGCGAGATCGCCTATACACTTTCCATGGATAAAAAGGTGGTGGGATACAGAACGTGGGACATTGAAAATGTAGATACGGCCAGTTCACCGGATGAAGTTCTTGATAAGATCAACATGTGTATACCGAAATGAACAACCAAAATAAGTGCGTTACCTTTAGAGTAATAGGAAAAGTGCAGGGCGTCTGGTTTCGCGCCTATGCTCGTGATAATGCCCTCTCATTGAATATAGACGGATGGGTGAAAAATGATCCCGATGGATCGGTATTTGGTGAGGCTTTGGGAAGTGAAACAAATATAGAACAGTTCACTCATATTTTGAGAGAGGGCTCCCCCAGCTCAAGGGTTGAGGATGTCCTTATTGAAGATAGCCCTGACAAAGCTCAGCTCCCAGAATTTGAAATTCGTTTTTAATATCATGGTATGATATTCTTATGAAAATTGCAGTTTGTCAGGTCAACCCCATTGTAGGTGATTTTTCATATAATGTAAATAAAGTTCAGACATTTTATGAGAGGGCGATACAGTCCGGCGCCGAACTGGTTATTTTTCCTGAAATGGTTGTGTGCGGGTATCCCCCTCAGGACCTGATCTGGGAGAACAGATTTGTTTCTGCCTCAGAGAGCTCCATTCAAACCATAGCATCCTTTTCCAAAATACCGCTCATCGCTGGTTTCATACGAAAAGAGAAAAATGACACATATAATAGTGCAGCCCTGTGCGCCAACGGAAAAATTTCATTTGTCTATGATAAAATACTTTTACCTACCTATGATGTGTTTGATGAGGACAGGTATTTTACTCCGGGAAATAGTATTGGACTCACTGAGGTGGAGATCGGAGGTCGACCTAAGAAGATCGGGCTTCAGATATGTGAGGACCTGTGGGACATGGACTATGAATTGAAAGTGACCAACGAACTTGCGCAAGGGGGGGCAGAGATGATCATCAATATTTCCGCATCTCCGTTTCACGATGAGCAGCCGAAAATTCGAAAGACATTAATCGAGGAAAAAGTTCGTGAGACCAAAACCCATTTTATTTACTGTAATTTAATTGGCGCTCAGGATGAACTTATTTTTGACGGAAATTCAGTTGTGTATAACGGTAAAGGTGATGCTATCGCTTTAGGCCAGCCCTTTTCTGAGGATATGCTCATTGTGGATATGGACTCAACAAACATTATCTCTGAACAGGTTTTCAGAAGGGAGGAGACCCTCTACTCTGCTCTTTGCCTTGGGGTAAAGGATTATTTTGATAAAACAGGCCACAAAAAGGCGGTCATGGGGCTCAGCGGTGGGATCGATTCTTCTCTCACGGCCTGCATTGCGGTTGATGCCCTGGGAAAGGAAAATGTGTGGGGCATTACCATGCCCTCAGAATTCTCCAGTGAACACAGTGTAACGGATTCAGAAAAATTGGCACAAAACCTGGGAATATCTCTGAAGTCTTTACCCATAGAAGAGTTAGTAAATAATACCACTCGATCACTAAAACCAATATTTAAGGATGCACCTCCGAGCGTAGCAGAAGAAAACATACAGGCACGGATCCGGGGGCTTTTGCTCATGGCCATATCAAATAAATATGGGTGGCTGGTTTTGGCAACCGGCAACAAGACCGAGCTTGCACTGGGATATTGTACGCTGTATGGCGACATGAACGGAGGGCTGGCTGTGATATCCGATCTATCAAAACAGGATGTCTATGCTATCTCTAAATGGGTGAATGAGTCTGCCGGATGTGACCGGATACCCGAAGACTGTATCACAAAGCCGCCCTCTGCGGAGCTGGCGCCTCACCAGAGAGACCCCTTTGACTATGACGTTGTCAGTCCCATTGTGGATTCCATAGTGCAGAACAGGCTCAGCATCGATGAACTGCTCCAGAGAGGACTGAAAAAAACACTGGTGATGGACCTCGCCGAACGGATCAGGATCAATGAATATAAAAGGCGGCAGGCCGCACCAGGGTTAAGGGTTACATCCAAAGCTTTTGGGATTGGCAGGAGATACCCTATTATAAATCATTATAAAAAATAATTCAATAAAAAATCACTCCATCCTGTTCCACTGATCAGCCCTTAGATCATATATCACTATAGGTATAGCCAAATAGAAACAGTGGAACTATTTTCCTGTTTTCTATGAAAATTTCCTATATCTCTCTGATTTATGCTTAATTATCTTTATTGATAATATATCGTAAATATTAATATTATTATATTTACATTGACTTTTGATTTCTATAGTATGTATTATTCGAATTGGCATAAATGTTGTAAAAATATGGTCGAAAATAAGATTATAACTAATGGGCGCACTGATAATAATGATTTATAAACAATGGTGTTAAACTTTGCAGAATTCTATTGTTTTTTATTGATTCATCTTCAATAATATTAAAGGTTATGGAAAATTATACATTATTAGTTTTTATCAAAAAACGAAATGATTAATAAAAACTTTATAATTTTTAATAAAATTTACTAAAGACAAGGAATGTTACTGCCGATAAATAAACTGACCACAGAGATTTCGGCGGGAAAACCGTCGAATTTAGGTATGTCAGAAGAAAACACAAAAAATCGGAGGAAAAAATGAATATAAAAGGTCAACTTAAAAAACTTTTCACTGTTTTAACTATGAGCGGTTTAGTATTTGGTGCAACAGCTACACCTTCTCCAACGGATCTTCCTATAGGAGCAGCTGTTAATGTGTCCGGAGTAGATCATAATTATGTGCAGTCCATTAAGTTTGTTTTCCAGAATAATGGACCTGGAGCATGGGCAAATGGTGAAGACGTAGTTATAAATTTACCGAGCAATATTGGTGTTGCTGACGTAGATGGAGATGGAGCATATACTGACGGTATTTCTATTATCGCTTCTTCTGCTGGTCACGCTATAACCCCGGCGGTAGCTGCAGCCACTGCTAATTCTATTACAATTGATATGGGAGCAGGAGCAAATATTGTCAATGCAGATAATATGACGGTTGTTTTTCCAATTACTACATCCTCAAGTGCCGCTAATGGCTCGACACAAAATTATTCCATAATTTATGGACAGGGTAACGAAGAAGTTGGTGGTGAAAATGCAAACCCAGCCGTTACTTTTCGTTCTTCTCTTTCTGTTGTTACATCAGGATTTAATGCAAACTATGCTTGGAACGCACAGGTATCAACCGTAACTATTGCTGGTACTGTAGAGTCCGATGATAAATTTACTGCAACAATCAATGGGACAGAGACTGCAGCTGCCACTGGTGCTAATGCTAACGCTGTTGCTGCCGCACTGGAATTACTCATCGAAGCTCTGCCTGGCGTAAGCTCTGCCGCAGTTGGAGCTGTGATAACAATTACAGCTGACGTTGCCGGAACCGCTTTTACTCTTGCGGTTGCTACTGTTGAGGCTAATGATGACGACGCTGACGCACAGACGATAGCGGCTCTTACAACGACATCCCCTTATGATGAAACCGATGAGCTTGGTTATAAGCATCCGGTCGCTGGTGCCACAAGTTTGCTTGCCTCAAATTTACCCGATCTTGTGGTAGAGCCTAATGATTTGGCTACTGATCTTTATGTAAATGGTGATGATGCACAGTTTGAAGGTATCACCTATAATGCTGTAAACTTTGATGATCATCTTTATGAAATATGGGCATCCAAAACAAAAAACCTGACACAGGTAAATGCTACAAATGGATTTAAGCTATTAGCTGCTCATGATATAGACAATACTTTTCCAGCTTCTAATGGGTATGAGGGTGCTGCATTCCCTACCGTTCAGCTCAAACTTGATGCTGATGCATATAATAATACTACCAATGGAGCAGGTGCTGATACAAAAGTGGATTTTGAAGAGGATGTTTGGTTTTTTTACGTGACCAGCAATTTAACCGCTGACTGGGTCTTACAGGGCGGTGCTGCTGTCACAGTTAAGCACCATCCTGTTTTCGTTGCTGAGGGTGGCGCTAATGTGCTTGTCGTAAATCACACATCTGCAGGTCTTGATTACGATGGTGATAATGATTATGAAGGTGGTGGGCACGATAACGTAGCGAACATGTTCATTGATTCAGATATTGGCAGTAAAAATATCATTGGTAGATCAGGTGTTGTTCCTGCTGGTGCTGATGGATCAGGAACAGCCCAAATAAACAGCGTGAAATTTTACATGAACACACAGGATGTTGATGATGCATCCACCACTGATGTATGGATCTCAACAACGGATGGCATGGGAGAGGCAAATCTGACTATTTCAGGATCTGCACCCAGCGAGACCGTTACCCTGGCAAATGCAACCAAGGTGTCATCTTCTTCAGTTGCAGAGGGTCAGAATGGAAATACTACTTTCACAATGACCAACAGCACAGCAGAGGGAAATTATTATGTCTATTTTGTTACCAATGATGGAAAGAACCAAAATGTCTATCAGGCACAAACTGATGGCCCTGTTGATAAATTTCTTAAAGTGTCACATTATCCATACTTTGAGTTTTCTCAGGTGCAGTCAGGTGATGCTTATGCTCACAATACAGCTGAGCTGACTTCTTTCCCCATATCCTGGGCAGCAGACAATGTGAACGGAGATTTTGACCAGGATGATAACGCAACCATCACCCTTTATGCCTGTACAGGTAACTATGCTGCTGTAATTAACGCCACACATAATACTGCTGATTTAGCAAGCTGCTTGCAGATCGCTGGGAGTATTGCAGAGGATACGGACACCCAGGCAGGAAATACATACGACTGGAACGTGAGAAATGGTAAGTCACAGGTTTCAACTGTAACAGCGGCCAACGCCATAGAGGTTGGTGATATATTCAGTGTAACATTAAATGGGTCAACTGTGTCTTTCACAGCCACTCTCACGACCGTTGCAAATGTTGCTTCCGGATTAGAGCCACTTGTTCATGCTCTTGCCGGGGTAACTGCAACCTCAAATGCTGGTGTTGTGACTATAATAGCTGATGTCCCAGGCACAGCGTTTACACTTTCCTCAGCCACTACTGAGGCAGGTGGCGGTGCTTCTGATGCACAGACCTTAGTGTCTGCTACCACAACCGCATCCGGTGCTGTTATTCCTGCGGCAACTTACGAGATAGTTGCTAAGATTGATGACGGTGGCGGACATGTGTTCTACCAACAGCTGAAATCCAATCAAGCCATGACAAACGCTGGTCAAGATGATCGCAGTGTTGTGGTCTCGCATTCTGATTATTTTTTCCCGATAAATCCGTCTGCAGGTACACCTGTGTCACTGGACCACTCTGACACATATGAATTTCGCTGGGAAGCGTTTGACCAGGATGCTACTGCAAGCAACTGCAAAATCGCTATTTTTCTTTCAACGGTTTCCGGTATAACATCACACTATGCAGCTCTTGACGCTGCAAATGCAGCCACAGCTTTTGCTGTAACAAGTGCCGATGGAGAAAATCATACCGAGACTGTGTTAGCTTCAGCTGGTAAATATTTATTTGATATAGATAAAATATCAAAACAAATGGCCGGTGGTGGTGCAGTACCTAATGGCACCTATTATGTGTACTATTATTTCTCAGTCGATGGGACTTTCAGCAACAATGAATTTCCATACCAGGCGGACGGTACATTGGCAATAGCTACTACTGATGCTGGTGCCTATTCGGATCATAAAGGATTTGAGATCCTACCAAACACACCGGTTGTGAACAAGGGAGATGTGATTGATTTCACGGTGTATGCAAATGATGGTGATCAGACAGCCGAAATTATATCATTTGGAATTACCTTTGACAACACAAAGTTATCAGCATCAGATATGATAACTGCAGATGACGGTGTCGACAATGACAATGACAGATCGATTGATGAGGATAATGCAGAAGATTCAGGCACTCAGCCATTTCAGACACACGCCGCAGCTTCACAAAGTTGGGTATTTTCGGCAGTACCAGCAGATGGAGCCACCCTTAGTTTGATAAGTGAAGGAGTAACAAAGGTATATGAATCTGATCAAACTGGCAACGGTGTTGGTGTTGGAAGTGTTGATCTGGGTGGAGCTGATGCTAATGTCACTGCTTTTAATGTCTCACTAAAAGCTGCTATTGATGGTGCTAGTGGACACAATGCTGGTACCGTAGACTCAAAGCTTAAGGTTAGAATTAATGCAGGTGCAATCACTATTACACAAGCTTTGTCAGGTGTAATAGGTAATACAGCTATTGCGCGCAACGCCGGTATGAATACTGCAATAGCTGACCCTGATCCTACTGCATTTACAGGTGGTTTTGGATGGAACGGAATCCAGCTCACAAATACTATATCTACAGATGGAACAACTGATGAGATCAAGTTTGTACAGTGGGAAGACGGTGGTACAGCGTTGACCGGTGATGCAG
>Ga0066867_10000011_pt1 | contig 78808 bp, 89 predicted proteins | sample ETN01SmetaG_4_FD_65606 | JGI IMG/M metagenome (GOLD analysis project Ga0066867, IMG submission 65606) | Marine microbial and viral communities from oxygen minimum zone, Eastern Pacific Ocean - ETNP2014F12-01SV261 | ecosystem: Environmental > Aquatic > Marine > Oceanic ... | reverse complement strand
TTAATCTAGGTGTCGAGGGTTCAAATCCCTTCGGGGCCATAAGGAATTATATTCTCCTAATCAAATCTCTTATCTCTCCCTTATTCAAAAAACGTATTTGAATATCCCTAAGAGAATTATCTGATTTATTATAAGAATAGATAGTTCTATAAAAATCTTCTATGACTCTTCCTCTAAAAATTTTTGCTAGTTCTAAAAACTCTTTTCCTTTTAAGGGGAGATCTAATACTTCTCTTGTTGCATAAACTGCTACTTCAAAAGAATAATGTTGTAAACCCCATAATTTATTTGGACCGACTTTCTTACGAATTTCTTCTTCCATACCTCTTAATTCATAATATTCTTTTATTCCTACTTCTAATGACATCCTTTATCTTAGGATTATCTCAACTTAATAAATACTTCTATAAGTAACTATTAAAACATTCAATTCTTCTTAGGGGCGGTATTAATCCAGTTATTTAACTAAATCTTGTATCTCATCAATAGCATCTGCAACTTCTTTCCCTTTCTTGGTCAGTTTTATAATTTTTATTCGCCCCTTTTTTTCAAACACAACTAACCTTAAATCTTCTAATGTCTGCAGAATTTTTACTGCATGGCTATAAGTACAATCAACTTCTTTAGCCAAGATACTACCATACCTCATCCGCGTATTTCTCTTAAGAGATACTAGCATTAAGGCTGGCTTTCTCCTAAAAAAAATATCGAAATTTTCCTTCATTTGATATTTTTCCATTTTGTGATATGTATAGTTTAATGTATATATCCAGAAAACATCTTCCTTTTAAATGTTTCGTAAAGTATATTTCAGAATATTTATTAACCAATATATCTATTGAATTTCATGAAAAAAACAAAAATATTAGCAGTCGGGGATATTCATGGAGATACAGGACTAGTTAAAAGATTAGCAAAAAAAGCAAAAAAAGAGGATGTAGATTTAGTAATCCTTGCAGGAGATTTAACCTTTATGATTGATGAATTACCAAAAAATCTAATAGGTCCTTTTATAAAAGTAAAAAAACCTGTCTTATTATTACATGGAAACCATGAATCACTGGCAACAGCAGATTTTTTAGCAGAAATGTATCCAAATACAAAAAATATTCATGGATACTCCTTTAAAAAAGATAATTTAGGTATTTTTGGAGCAGGAGGTGCACTTAGATTTAATACTTCAGAAAAAGAAATTTTTAAATCTCTAGAAAAAGGTCACTTCCCAATAAGAGATATCAAGAAAAAAATAATGGTAACTCATATGCATGTAAAAGGAACAAAATCAGAATTCTCCGGATTTGAAGGAAGTAAGAGTATAAGAAAAGCAATAGTAAAATTTAAACCGGATGTTGTAATTCATTCACATATACATGAAGCGAAAGGAATTGAAGAAAAGATAGGGAAAACAAAGATAATTAATGTTGCGAAAAAAGAGAAAATTTTTAATATATAATATTTTAAAAACTCCCCTTCTATTTAATTAGTTATGCCAAAAAAACAAAGAAAATCTAAGGAAGAAAAAACGGCTGAAGATTATTTTCCGGTTGATAAAAGTGATTTAGAACACACTATTGAAAAAAAAGAACCTCAAAAACAGGAATCAATAAAAAAATCTGTGGAAATTCCTACAAAAGAGATTCAACCAATAGAAGAAATTAGAAAAGGATCAGTAGAAGTTAAATATAAAAAGCTAGACAGAAAATCTCTAGAGAAAGTAGAAAAGATTTCAAAAAAGAAATCTAGAAAAAAAAGAGTTAAAAAAACAGCAAAAACCCCTATAAAATATTCTCATCCTCAAATAAAACTAAAAAAAGAAGGATATGAATTAATATTAACAGAAAAACCACAAGCAGCCTTGAAAATTGCATCTAGCCTGGGAGATTCAACAAAAAGAAATAACAGAGGAGTCCCTTATTATGAAGTTAATAGAGATGGAAAAGAGATAATTGTTGCTTGTGCAGTTGGACATTTATTTACATTAAATCAGAATATAACCGGCTCAAGTGTTCCTATTTTTGATATAAGTTGGGCTCCAAATTTTATTGTAAGAAAAAAAGATTTTACTAAGAAATATTATGATACATTACTAAAACTTGTAAAAAATGCTAAAAGTTTGACAGTTGCAACAGATTACGATATTGAAGGAGAATTAATTGGATTAAATGTTGTAAGGTTTATTTGTAATCAGGAAGATGCAAACAGAATGAAATTTTCTACATTAACCTCTAAAGAATTAAATGAAGCATATGAAAATAAATTACCTAATATAAATTGGGGGCATGCAATTGCAGGAGAAACAAGACATTATTTAGATTGGTTCTATGGAATAAATTTATCTCGCGCATTGATGAATGCAATAAAAACAACGGGTAAATTTAGAATAATGTCAATAGGAAGAGTGCAAGGACCAACATTAAATCTAATTGTAGAAAAGGAAAAGGAAATTCAAACATTTCAATCAAAACCTTATTTTCAAATTTTTATTAAAGTAGAAAATTCACATACTCTAGAATTAAAACATAATAAAGACATTTTTGATAAATCAGAACTAAAAAAATTTGAAGATCTTATTGGGAAAACAGTAAAAGCAGAAACAAAAAAAACAGAACAAATATTGCCTCCAAATCCTCCATTTAATCTAACCGCCTTGCAAACAGAATGTTATAAATTTCACGGCATAACTCCTTCAAAAACACTCCAGGCAGCACAATCACTTTATCTAGGGGGATTAATATCTTATCCTAGAACTTCAAGTCAAAAACTCCCTAATTCAATTGATTACAAAACTATCTTGAGAAAACTAGCAAAAGAATATAATGTGGGAAAATTAATAACAAAAGAAAGACCAATTGAAGGAATAAAAACTGATCCTGCACACCCTTCGATTCATCCAACAGGAGAAAAACAGATTTTATCAGGAAATGAAGAAAAAGTTTATAATTTAATTGCTAGAAGATTTCTATCATTATTTTGTGATAATGCAATAATTGACAATAAAAAGGTTAGTGTAACTGCTGATAACTTAATATTTAATGCAAGAGGATCAGAAATTAGAAAAAAGGCATGGTTAGAAATTTATCCTGTTAAACTAAAAGAAAATGAAATTCCTGATTTAAATGGGGATGTAAATATAATAGATTTAAGAACAGAAGAAAAAGAGACTCAACCTCCAAAAAGATATTCTCCTGCATCAATAATTACTGAACTTGAAAAGAGAAATCTGGGAACAAAAGCAACACGTTCAACTATTCTTGAAACCCTTTATGATAGGAATTATATCAAGGAAAAATCAATAGAAGCAACATCATTAGGAATGTCATTAATCTCATCTCTAGAAAAATACTCGCCAATAATAATTGATGAAGAATTAACAAGAGATTTTGAAAAAGAAATGGAAAAAATCCAGGAATCAAAAGAGAATTTCAAACAAAAAGAAGATATAGTAATTGATAAAGCAAAAAAAACAATAACTAAAATAGCAGAACAATTTGGGAAAAACGAGAAAAAAATAGGGCAAGAACTTTTAGTTGCAAATTTGCAATTACAAGAACAACAAAGAGAAGAAAATAAACTAAATATTTGTCCTGTTTGTAAAAAAGGAAATTTAGCAATTACTTATTCTAAAAAAACAAGACGTCATTTTATTGCTTGTAATGCCTATCCTAATTGTAAAACAACTTACTCTTTACCTCCAAATGGAGTAATTAGAAAGACAAATAAAGTTTGTGAATCTTGTAATTTTCCAAAGTTAATGTTATTAAAATATGGAAGAAAACCTTGGTTCTTCTGTTTTAATCGTGAATGTGAAACTAACAAAAAAAGAATTGAAGAATATAAGAGGAAAATAGAGGAAAATAAATAAATTAAATTACCGAAAAGGATTAATTGAAGAATAAATTCTAATTATTCTCTATAAAATTTCTCAGAGATTTTCATATCCAACCTCTCTTAAAAATCCCTTTCGCCCTAATATCAAAATTAATCTCTTTATTTGGCAAACTTCTATGTTTTAATAAAATAGCTTTCTTTTTTCTATTCTCCTTTCTTAATTCAATTATACATTTGCTCCAATACTTGAATAAATCTCCTCCAACAATATTAACTTCTTTTTCCACACCTTTTTTCCAATCTTCTTCAGATAAAAAACCGCTATAAACTTGATTAGTAATAATAATCGGAATTCTTTGTTTTCTAGAAATTTCAGAAAGAACTCTCATTTGTCCTGAAACATCTCTGTTAAATTCCTTAACATTTCCTTTTAATTTTACTGCATCGCCTAATTCAAGCCGATAAAGCATGGCAATCCCATCAATAATAATTAAACTAACATGGCCTTTTTTTATTTCATTTAATAATTTTACAAAACATTTTTTTTGTTCTTCAAAATTAGTTGGCTCTAATAAAAATATATTCTTTAATACATTCTCATAATTTTCTCCAACAATTTGTTTAACTCTCTCTACAGAAAATCCCCCTTCTGTATCAATATAAATAACTTTATTCTCTTTTTTTGCCTGACTACAAGCAGTTAGAATGCACATATTTGTTTTACCACATCCAGGGGGACCTGCAATCATTGTAATTACATCTTTTTCATAACCTCCATAAAGCCATTTATTCAGATCATAACTTCCTGTTGAGATCTTATTTGTCATAAATAAAAAGAAAAAAGAGTATTAATAAAAATTATTATACTATAGAATTAATTTAATTTCTTAAAATCAACTTCTAACTTATCTAAATCCCTAGTAACTGCGAGAACTGCATCATTTATTGCTTTTTTTGCTGTTTTTCCAGAGGTTTTAACTAAAAGAACAGGATTCTTTGTAGGATGCTCTCTTTTCCAAGCTACAAAACTAACAGAAGAATCTTTATCTAAATAAATTCTTAATAATTCTGCAATTGTCAAACTCCCAAATTCAACTTCTACTTCATCTTTTGAACTTTTAAGAATATTAATCTCCATATAAGAAAACCTTAAACTTTGTTTATAAATATTTTGTTTACTTCTTTTCAAGAATTAAATCGTCAATCTCCCCATCAAATATACCTCCATCTTTAGCATTTCCTAATATTCTTGATTCTCTTTCTTCTTTCATTTCCTGTAAATCTGAGATAGTTAATTCTCTTGTTGAGTCTTTATTTAAATCAAGTTTCTTTGGTTCTTTTTTAATTCTTTCGGCAACTTCTTCTTTTAAAAGTCTGATTTTTAGAAAACTTTCAAGCTTATTAACAAATCTAAAATTATCTTCAGGGAGAATTCCTTTTTCTGCCATTTGAATAGCTATAACAGGCTCTTCAATCTCTTTTGCTAATTGTTCTTGTGTCAATTTTCTTGATCTTCTAGCCCTCATAATAACCCAATGGAAATTATTAATTAAATCATCCTTTAATTCTTCTTCTTCTTGTTTAAAATTAATTCCAAAATTTCTATCAATAATCCCCTTCAAATTAGTCTCCTGTTTCTTTAATAATTCTTTTTTTTGTTTAAAAATATCTTGTTCTTTATTAACTCCGGAAATCTTAGAAATTCTATCATAAACTGTTTGGTTCTTCTCAGATTCGCTAAGTTTTAGAGTATTTGGTTTTTTAATAATTGGAATATTCTCTTTAGATGAACACTTCCTACAAATCTTAATAATCCCATCTTCAAAAACTGCCTCAAATAATAAGGTTCTCTCACCTAATGTATGACATTTATAACATTCATCCATAAGGTAAATCAACCAAATCTCTTTTTTAATATTTGTATTCTAAAAAATATTAATTCAAATACTCCTCAATTTCACTTAAATCTTCTAATTCTGTTACAATTAATGATTCATCAACAATTACAGAAGCTCCCTTTACACCATAATTCTTAGTTAAAAGCTCTACAGAAATTAGGTCCATATTTCTTGCAATTGGAATTAAGATGATTTTATTCCCATAATCATCTTTCAATTCTTCCAGATATTTGGAAAAGACATTTTGTTTATTTCTTTGCCCAACATCTTCAGACATATAATCATACAAATAAACAATTGTATGAAAATCTTTTCCGCATTTCTCTTTAATTTTAATACTATTAATCCAAAATAAAGTTCTTAATAAATCATATTTTTTATGTTCTTGTATAATATAATTTGTCAGTCTATTTGCACCCTCATATCTACTAAGTGTTCTTGCATCTTCATATATTTTATCTCCGAATTCTATATTTTTTATTATTGCCTCCTTGCAATTTAGATCCTCTAAATCAAGTATCTGTGTTTGAACCTTTACATCTAAAAGATTAAGGTCTGATATTAAATACATCTCAGAGATTTTTTCAGACCTCCAATTTTCTAAAACAACTCCTAGAAATATGCCTATTCCAAATATTAGAATAGTAACAAACAATGCCTCCCAGAAAACATGCTTTTGTGATTTTAACATTTTATCTCCATACCATCTTCCCATTTATAAAATACCATATTGCATTAATCATTATAAACGGATAGGATATTAAGTAAATAGTCATATAAAAAGGGATATTTAAAATATTCTCTTTTTTTAATATTTTCTCATTTAATATAAATAAAATTAATAATGTAAATATTAATCCTAGAATAAATAAAATTACTCCGAGATAATTTAGGATACTTGGGGTAATATAGAGATCATTTAAACTTAAAATAGGCGTTCCAACAAGAATAGAATATTTAGTTAATAAAAAATTAGAAATAATTCTTGATATTAAAAGATAAAAGAAGATACTTAATCCAACTAATCCTAGAAAGGTATTTAATATAAAAAAAGGCATAATAAACCACCCCAACATTCCCTTTTTTCCTAAGGAGTATCTATATTTAGAGATACACTGTAATCCCCCAATATTCCATCTTCTTCTCTGAACAAACCATGATCTAAACTTAGTTGGAACTGTTGTTGTTACTTTTGTAGATAAACACATTCGTCTTTCCCATCCATCATGAATTAGATGCCAAGTAGCTTCAATATCTTCTGTTAAATTTTTTGCATCAAATCCCTTAATTCCAGTAAGTGCTTTTCTCCTATATAATGCTAAAGGTCCAGGAGTTACATAAATTGCATCAACATAATCTAAAAGTTTTCTTGAAAGTGCAATAACTTTATATTCAATATATTGTAGTTTCTCAAAAAATTTATTTTTATTTCTAACAATAATAGGGCATGTTACTGCTCCAACATTTAGATTATCAAAAAATCCAATCATCTTGTTAAGGGATTCTTTTTCAGGATAGGAATCAGCATCAACAACAGCAATTAATTCTCCTTTTGCAATATTTAGTGCTTTATTTAAGCTTCCAGCTTTACCTAAATTTTCTTTATTATCAAGAATTTTTATTTTAGAGTATTTTTTAGCTAATTGTTTTGCTATTTCTAGAGTATTATCAGAACTTCTATCATTTACAATAATAACTTCCAGTATATCTTTGTAATTTATACCAAAGATATGTTTAATAGTATCCCTAATCGTTTTTTCTTCATTATATGCAGGAACAATAAAACTAATAGAATACTCTTTTTTGGATTTAGGGTAAACAAATAGACTTTTTCTATTTTGAATATAAATTAAAAGAAAAAGACTAAGCATATAAAGTGATATAAACATATATGTTAAATACACATAAGGTAATATTTCCATTTTATTATTTTATAGACTCCCCTACTTTTCCCAAAGGGTTTTCATAATCATTAATATTAAAATAATCATAAAAATCATCGCTTAAACTTAATTCATGAGTATGACCTATTTTTTTCTTTCTTAATAGATTGAGTTCAACAAATTTTTTAATATGATCATAAGCTTTATTTCCACGAATCTTAATTATAACTGACTGTTTTATCGGGTGTTTATATGCAATAATTCCCAAAGTCTCTTGTTCTGCTTTTGAAAACTCGGCAGATCCTGTTGCTAATTTATTTATAATATAAGAATATTCTTGTCTTACATCCATTTTCCACAAATTATTTTTCACAATAATCTCAATTGCTGAGTCTTCTTCATATTTTTCCTTAAGTTTCTCTATTAACTCTTTAATTATGAGTGGATTTAAATCTGTTAAGGAAATTAATTCCTGCATTGATAAAAATCTCCCGGATACAAAGAAAACAGCCTCTATTTTTTTAAGATTCTCTTTTTCTTTGGATTCATCAATTTCACTAATTGTTTTACTACTAACATCCATTGTTTAGAGAGGAGGACGTTGTTTAAAAGGATTATTAATAAACTATTTAAGACAAAGAATGCTTGATTTATTATGAAGAATAAGGACTTGATGATTAATATTGTTGGATTATTATTTTTCATCCTTGGAATAATTGCAATTACTAATACCTCGTTTTGGTATGGTCCTCAACATATTTTATGGTTTTGCTATTGGGGTCTGGCAATTATGGGAATTGGTTTTTTAAAAAGGAATCATGGTTTAATAGAAAGTCAACTAAATATTTTGACAATCCCCCTTATTATCTGGGCTTTTGATTTTTTCTATTATATCTTATTTGGACATTCTCTATTAAATATTGCGGATTATTTTTTTGAACCGGGACCAATTTTGGCAAAGATTATAACAAGCCAGCACCTCTTCACAATCCCTCTGGCACTCTATACTATCCGTTTTATTAAGTCTGAATCAAAGAATTCATGGAAACTTAGTATGTTGATTATCTTGATTTTATTTATACTTAGTAGACTTTTAACTAATTATGGGCAGAATATAAATTGGGTTTATCATACAAGTTTAAATCTAGGAATTCCTTATTATCCTCTATTTTGGTTTTTGATAATGTTTGTTATGGTATATCTAACTAATTTTTTATTAAAGAAATTTCAACTCAAGTTTAAATCTTAAAATAGCTCCAATTCCAGATAGTTTTTGAAATTGGTCTCCTTCTTCTGTATCTGTAGAAATAATCTCAACTACAGAAGACATATCTCTTGCCTTTCTTTTTAAATCTTTTAGAATATCTTTATCAAGTTTTTTTGATAAAAGAAGAATTTTAACAGCCCCATATTCTAATGCTCTTCTAATAGGTTCTTCCTTGTAAAGAGCCATATCTGGTTTTTCTCCTAATGTTTCAAAGAAATTTTCTAAAAGTTTTTTTTCATAAATTATCTCTTGATTAGATAAAATCTCCTTAGACTTTTCAACAAGCTCTTTTAATCCAGATTCATCAGAATTACCAATATCTATTCTTCCAATAACATTTTCACTTAATTTTGTAACCATATATTTTCCATCTAGAAACTCATCTTTTGTAGGAATTGGTCCTCCAACTAAAATACCTTTTAATCTTTTATTATCAAAAAATATTTTTCTCATTTCATCTGCAATTCTTTTATAGAATTCCTTAGTTAATCCTTCTGTGATTCTGTGAAATCTTTGAGATGATTGGCCTCCAGCCCTAACCTTGCCAGGAATACCTGAAGTCATCTTTTGCAAGACTTCTATTCTTTTGCCTTCGAGCAATCCGATTGTTGCTTCTTTTCTATCCATTACTAAAAGTCCAAAAACTTCAGAGATTTCTAATTGTTCTTTTAATGTATCTAAAACAAATTCTTTATCACATCTATATAATCTAACCTTTAGAGGCATTGGAGGTTCAATATCCCATAGTTGTAGATCATCTTGGCCTTCTTTTTTAGATACATTCCCACAAAATAATGCAAGCCCATTTTTGGGTGTTCTTTTAAGTGTTTTTAAGTGTCTTACTATTTTATCTAAAGCATCACTAACATTCTTTCTTGTTGCAGTTGATTTTATGTTTTTTGCAGTTGATTTTTCTGCTTCAAGTTGTTTTTGAACAGAATTTACATCATATCCTGAAGAAATGTAAACACTAATTAGCTCAGTATGTCTTCCCTTGTATTCTCCAAGTTGTTCTACTATTTCTTCAAGTTCTAATTTAGTTAGTTGCGTCATGATTTATAGAAAAAAGAGATGTTTATAAAATTTGGTTAAATTGAATTAAAATTGCTTTTTAATAATATAAGATTAAACAATATTATGGGCAACAATTAAATCTTCTTCAAACTCTTTTAAATTTTTAGGAATAGAAATCCCTTTTATCTCAGATCTTAGACTTATACCTTTATCTTTCTTCTTTTTCCAAATCTCACTATTAAATTTCATTAATTCATCAATTAAACTTAGATTAGAATTTATTTTTTTAGATTCTGGAAATTTTGATAAATCAATATTTTTTTCTTTTGCAATAAAAGTTGTAATTTGAGGGAGAATCGGATAAATTAAAATTAAAAATCTTTCGAGTAAGAAATGTAAAGTATATTTAGCAGATTCTGTTTCCTCCTTAGTAAATTTATTTTCATTATTATATGTTCTTGCTTTAACTATTTCTATATAGTGAGATGCGAATATTTCCCATAAAAATCTCCTAAGTTTTAAAGCTGGATGATGAAAATCATAGATCTCATAAGATTTATCAAATTCCTTAGTTAAGGATTCTATATAATCAATAAACAATTTATCTAAATTGCTTAACTTTGGTTTTTTATTAGGTTTATTAAACAACATAACAAACTTTGATACATTTAATATCTTATTTAGTGTTTTTAATTCAGCTCTAATCTTTTCTTTTGAGCATGCAAGATCTTTCTTAGATAAATCTCCTTCAATTGAAGACCAGATCCTAATTGCTTCTGCTCCATAATCTTTTAGAAGTTCTTGAGGATTAATTACATTACCCAAGGACTTTGACATTTTTCTTCCTTTTTCATCTAAGATATGCTGATGAATCCAAACATCCTTAAAACAAGTCTTTTTTGTTTCTAAATATCCTCTTAAAAGAGTATAATAAAGCCAAGTCCTAAGAATTTCTTTTCCTTGGGGCCTTAATGTTGCGGGATAAGCTTTCTTGAAAAATTTATCATCTGATTTATATTTTAATATCGCAAGTTCAGAAATTGAAGAATCCATCCAAGTATCAAAAACTCTTTTTTCTCCAATCCATTTTTTATTCTTAAAATCCTTAATTTTTTTTACAATTTTCCCATCTTTTAAAACATCTGCATCCTTTGGAGGAGATTGTTTCCATGGAACATAATATTTTCCTTCCTTGGGGATAACTATTAGATTATCTTCAGACTTCCAGAGAGGAATTGGTGTTGCATAAAATCTTCTTCTTGAAATTGGCCAATCTATTGAAATTGAATCAATCCAATTATCTAAGATTCTTTTTGACTCTCTTGGATAAAAATTTATATCTTTTGCAATTTTTCTGATTTTATCTTTTACTTCTAATTGTTTTAAATAAAATTCAGGCATCTCAATAAACTCAATTTCTCTCCCTGATCTTTCTGAAATGGGAGTTCTATGAGATATTTTTTCTTGTTTTTTTATTAGATTTTTAGATTTTAATACTTCAACTATTTTTTCTCTTGCATCCCTGACTTTTAATCCTTTTAACATACCTGCATATTCATTCATAGTTCCGTCTTTGTTTATTGCAATTTTTGGCTTAAGATTCATCTCTCTAAAAAACTGAATATCTGAAATATCTCCTGCAGAACACATCATAACAATACCTGTTCCTTTTTCAGGATCTGCAATAGGATGAGATTTAATTGGTATTTCTTTATTAAATAAAGGAGTAATTGCAGTCTTCCCCTCAAGTTGTTTATATCTCTTATCATCTGGATGAAATATAACCATGCCACAAGTACAAATTAATTCAGGCCTTGTAGTTGCAATAACAATTTCCTCTCCTGTTTCCTTAACAATCCACTTAATATCACTAAAAATTGACTCTATATCCTTATATTCTATTTCAGAATCTGCAATAGTTGTTTGAAGTTTTGTATCCCAATTATTTATTCTTGTATCCTCGTAGATAATCCCTTTTTTATACAAATCAATAAATGTTGCTTGTGTTAATGCACGATATTCAGGAGAATCTGTATGATAAATTCCTCCAATATGATTTCCTTCTTTATAAGATGTAAATGAGATTCCTAATTTTGCAAATGTATCTGATGTTTGTGAAGAAGTTTCATTAAGAAGTTTTTCACAATATTTAATAAATTTTTCTCGTCCAACTTTAAACGGAGAGATATTGAATTTCTTTTCTGCTGCCATTTCAATCGGAAGACCATTTCTATCGAGTCCTAAGGGAAATATTACCTCAAACCCTTTCATTCTTTTGTAACGAGCAAAAAAATCCATATAACAATAAGTAATTGCTTGTCCTATATGAACTGGAGCATTAACATATGGCGGAGGAGTATCAATTGAATAAATCTTCTTTCTTGTTTTATCATTAAATTTAAATGATTCTTCTTTTTTCCACTTGTCTGTAATTTTCTTCTCAACTTCAACATTCCAATTTTTAATATCTTTCAAACCCATATTAATATTACAGAAATTATCATTATAAACTTTTCTTACAAAAACCTTTTATACCTTTAATCCATTTAAAAATTATGGCAAATCAAGATGCAGGAGTAAATCTTCCAGGAGGATTTGGAGGACTTACAAGATTTAGTGAAGAATATGATAGTATATTTAACTTAAAACCAACTCATGTAATTGTATTTATCGCATTAATTGTGATATTTAGAATTTTCCTAGGAGTAATTTATTAAAATGTTAGGTGGATTAAACCCAAAAAAGATGCAGGCATTAATGAAACAGATGGGAATGGAACAAATTGATATTGAAGCATTAAGAGTAATAATCGAAAAAACAGATAATAGTAGAATAATAATTGATAATCCTGCTGTTGCAAAAATAAGTATGCAAGGTAAAGAAACTTTCCAGATTACAGGAGAGATAAAAGAGGAAAGTTCTAAACCTCAGATATCGGAAACAGATATAAAAACAATAAGAGATCAAACAGGAAAATCCGAGTCTGAAGCTAGAGATGCTTTAGAAAAAACAGGAGATCTAGCAGAAGCAATCTTAGAATTAAGTAAATAACTATATTCTACCAAATCTGAGATAAATATAAAAACCCCTTAATCTTAGAATGTTATACTTCTAATTTAGATATTTAATAGAAGCCTAAAAAATATGGAAGAAATAATTCAGGAAAAGATAAGTGCAGATCATCTCCTCTATGTTAGTTTGAAATATACAAAAACCTGCGATGTTATAACTAACTTAATTATAAGATGGAGAAGATTGATTGATACAAGTATTGATAAGATAATGAAGCATGCAAAAAAGAAAAAAAAGATTTCTTCAGTACCATTAAATCCAATAAAGAAGATAGAACAAGTTAGAAAATTGTTTAAAAAAGATAAGAATTTCCTAGAAGTAATAAATATGTATGAAATGTTCAGAAAAATTGAAGAATTAAGAAAAGAAAGAATTGGAGAATTTAGAAAAAATGTTACACTAAGAGTATTTTACAGAGGAAAAGAAATAAATATAAATTTGGAGCTATTAAAAATTTATGCTGATAGGTTGGAAAAGTTTATAAGTACTACAAAACAATTTCTTTTAAAATAGAAGGTTAAAACTTCTGAATTAAACTTAAAAATGAAAAAATTAATTGTAATAACATCTGGAAAAGGGGGAGTTGGTAAAACAACAAGTGCAATAAACTTAGGTGCGGCTGTAAATCACTTCGGCAGAGATGTTTTGGTCGTTGATGGAAATTTAACAACACCGAATGTAGGAATTCATTTAGGTTCTCCAGAGGTTCCAGTAAGTTTAAATCATGTATTATCAGAAAAAGCAGATCTTTCTGAAGCAATTTATGAACATGAATCAGGAATAAAAATTCTTCCCTCTTCCTTATCAATAAATGAATTAAAAAAAATAAATCCGGAGAAAATGAAAAGTCTTAGAAAAGATTTTAGGAAAATTTCAAGATATGTTATTATTGATAGTGCTGCAGGACTCGGTGATGAAGCAATATCTGTAATTAAAATGGCAGATGAACTAATACTTGTAACAAATCCTGAAATGCCTGCAATTACAGATGCATTGAAAACAATAAAACTTGCAGAACAATTAAAAAAACCAGTTTTAGGAGTTATCATGACCAAAGTTAAAAATAATAATATAGAAATGCAACCAGAAACAGTAAAAGAAATGTTGGAAGTCCCAATTCTTGGAATGATTCCAGAAGATATTGATATTCAAAAATCATTAAGTCTAAAAGATGCTGTTGTTCATACCCATCCAAGAAGCAAACCTGCAAGAGCATATAAGGAAATAGCAGCAAAAATTGTAGGGGTAGATTATGATTCAGATCAGGATAAAGAAAAATTAATGGAAATGATTCTTAAGAAATTAGGACTGAAGAGTTAAATCTCCTTTCTTAATTTGTTCAAGATAAGGATTATTCTTTCTTGGCCAAAATTTAACTTCAAATATCTTTGGAATAATTATAGTCTTAGATATCTTATATCCTTCATATTCTTCTCTCAAAAAAAGAGTTATATTTTTCTTTTTCCCACTTTTTACAGGGAGAACTTTAACTCCTTTAGAAATAATCTTCTCTTCTATATTTTTCTCTTTCCCATATATAGCTCCGGGAACTGTTGCATAGATGTTTAATGAATTAGCTTTCCTTGAATTTAATTCAGCACTAAACATAATAATATATTTTTTTCCTTTATACTCAAAAATCATATCTTCAATATATTGATCTATTAAACTTCTATGTTTTAACTTTTCTTTTTCTGGCCGTCTAAAAATTTTAAAATCCAAGCGATTTTTCATCTTCCGAATATCTTCTTTCTACTTTAAATTTTTCTAAATAAAATATCTCCTTTTTTCATCTTAGAGATCTTTAAGGGTTTTTTAATTTCATCAAAACTAATCTTAAATTTAAACTGCTTTGAAATTTTTTCTGTAGATTCAGGAATAAATGGAGAAAGTAAAATTGTAATTGATTTAATTGAATCAGCTAATTCATAAAGAATCTTTTTATCTTTAGTCTCCCATGGCTTTTTATTTTGAACATACTCATTACAAATATCAATAAATGCAAAAATCTCATTTAATGCCTTATCAAACTCATAATTATCAAATAATCTCTCTATTTGTTTTAATCTTAGTTTTTTAAGCAATTTATTTTTTGTCTTTTCTATTCCATTTTTTTCAATCAAACCAGATACTCTTTGTATCAAATTTCCTAGTTTATTAGCTAATTCATTATTATGTCTATTAATTAAATCACTTTCAGAGAAATCTCCATCATCTCCAAAAGGGATACTTCTCAATAAAGAATACCTAATTGTATCCGCACTATATTTTTTTCTAAGTTCTAAGGGTGAAACAACATTTCCTAATGACTTTGACATTTTCCTACCAGATACAGTTAGAAATCCGTGAACAATAACTTCCTTTGGTAAAGGGATTCCTGCAGAAAGTAAGATGCCTGGAAAAATACCTGTATGAAACCTAAGCATATCTTTCCCAACAACATGAACATCTGCTGGCCAATATCTTTCAAATCTCTTATTTGGATAGCCAATACCAGTTAAATAATTTGTAAGTGCGTCTGGCCAAACATACATAATTTGATTATCATCTCCTGGAACTGGAATCCCCCAAGAGAGATGTTTTTTCTCTCTAGAAAAACTAACATCAGTTAACCCTTCATTAATTAATCCAAGAAAATTATTCTTCCATTTTTTAGGACTAATTTTTAATCTATCTGTTTCTATTAATCTCTTAATCTTATCTGAATATTTAGATAATCTAAAAAAATAATTTTCTTCTGCGATATCTTGTATTTCTAAATTTGGATGGTCTAGACATTTTCCGTCTTTCAAATCTTTCTCAGTAATAAACCTCTCGCAACCAGAACAATATTTCCCACTATATTCCTTTTTGTAAATATCCCCTTTATTAGAAAGAATTTTCCAGATCTTAATAACACCTGGCCAATGAATCTTTTTGTCAGTAGTCTTAATAAAATAATTATTTGAAATATTAAGAGCCTTAGTTAACTCCTTAAATTTCCTAGAATTTCTATCTACAAATTTCTGAGTATCTAGCTTCTTTTTCTTAGCAGTTTGATAATTTTTTGTTCCATGTTCATCTGTTCCAGTCAAAAAGAAAACATCTTTCCCTAAAAGCCCATTCCATCTAGCCAAAACATCTGCCTGAACTATCTCTAATGCAAAACCAATATGGGGAGAAGCATTTGCATAGGGAATTGTTGTTGTAATATAAAATTTTTCTGTCATAATTCACACAGAAAAGAGAAATATAAAAAGCTAACTATCCCTCCTAAGAATAAAATCATCAAAAACTATTTAAATAAAAGAAAATTCAATTAAAATATGTTTAAAAAAGAAGAATGTAGAAAATGTGGAGAAAAAGTAAGCAAAAAGTATGATTTTTGCCCTCATTGCGGAAATCTTGTTAATGGAAATTCTAAAAAAGAAGGAGACCTTGGAATGTTGGGAAGAGATGATAATCTAAATGAATTTGAGGAACTTTCTAAAACAATCTTTAGGGGGGGAGGTAATAATATGCTAAATAAGATGATTGGAAGTGTAATGAAGATGCTTGAAAAAGAAATGGAAAAAGAGATAAAAAGAAAAGATAATCAACCAAAAACAAATTTTCAATTATTTATAAATGGGAAAAAATTAAATTTTAATGATTCTAGAAATCAACCCCAAGAAAATAAGAGAGAAAAAATAAGAGAAATTTTTCTAAATCAATTTTCTCAGAATAATATAAAGAAATTCTCAAATTTACCTCGAGTTGAACCAACAACCAATATAAGAAGACTTTCAGATAAAGTTATTTATGAAATCCTTATGCCAGGAATCAAATCAATAAAAGATATCTCAATAATTAAATTAGAAAATAGTATTGAATTAAAAGCTATTTCAAAGAATAAAGCTTATTTTAAATTAATCCCCATAAATTTGCCAATAACAAATTATGGAATTTTAAAAGAAAGATTGATTCTTGAGTTTGGTGTTAAAAACTAAATGAGCCTGCACGGATTTGAACCGTGGACCTCTGCCTTATCAGAGCAGCATTCTAACCAGGCTGAACTACAGGCTCATTAAAAAAATAGATTAAATCAATTTAAAAAGTTTTTTAAAGCAATTTTATGTAAATTCTTTATGGCAAAAGGAATGTATCACTATCTAAGACAGGCATGGAAGAAACCAGATAAAAAAACACAAAGAATTAGGATGATTGACTGGAGAAAATCACAAGTGTTTACAAAAGTGGATAATCCATTAAGATTAGATAGGGCAAGAGCCCTAGGATATAAAAACAAAAAAGGTTTTGTAATAATAAGAATTAGAATTAAAAGAGGAGGTCATAAAAGACCAAGACCTAATAAAGGGAGAAGAAGTAAAAGACTACATACTAGAAAAACATTAAAAATGAATTATAAATGGATAGCTGAACAGAGAGTTTCAAGAAAATACAAAAATCTTGAGGTTTTAAATTCATATCCAATAGGAAAAGATGGTATAAATTATTTTTTTGAAGTGATTATGGTAGATATAAACAAACCAGAAATAAAAAACGATAAAACAATAAACTGGATTTGTAATCCCAAGAATAAGAAGAGAGCAATGAGGGGATTAACCTCTTCTGCTAAGAAATCAAGAGGACTAAGAAGTAAACATCCAACTTCAAAAACCAGATCTAGTATTTGAACTAAAAAGAGAAAATAATCATCCATAAAGTTTTTAAATAGAAAAACTATTAAATCTAGAGGGAAATAAAAGATGTCAAAAACAGATGAAAATTTAAAAGCGGCTTTTGCTGGAGAAAGTCAAGCAAATAGAAGATATTTAGCTTTTGCAACTAAAGCTATGAATGAAGGAAAACCTGAAATCGCGCAATTATTTATGGAAGCTGCTGGTGCAGAAACAACTCATGCATTAAGTCATTTTAATGTAATGGGTGGACCAAAATCAACAGCAGAGAACCTCAAACAAGCTACAGAAGGTGAAAATGATGAAATTGAGGAGATGTATCCGCGATTTATACAAGAAGCAAAAGAAGACGGAAATGAAGCTGCAGTAAAATCTTTTGAAATAGCCTTAGAAAGAGAAAAACATCATAGAGAGATGTTTAGAAATGCCTTAAAAGAATTAGAAGAATAAATTCAGGAGAATATATTTTAAGAAATAAGGATTATTCCTAAAGGTATTAAAATAAAAGCAATTAAGATATAAAGTGCTTTTTTTCTTGAAATCTTAATTAATTTTTTAGAAACATATTTTGTTGTCTTGTGTAAAAAATTTACATTTGGTAAGAAAATTAATGCTCCGATTATCCCAAACAAAGTATAAGTAATTGAAGTTGCATAAGCCGTTGTTTTACCAATAATTATTGATGCTAAAAAAACATCTGAGGCTGTTCCTAAATCTGCACCCAAAATAAAAGGGATTGCTTTTTTTAGACTAATCAAACGTGAGACTGCTAAAGGAACGAGTAAACCTATAGTTATACTTGAAGAAAATACAATTGCTGTTAAAAAAACTCCAATGAAATAAGACTTATATTTTGAATCAAAATACTTATTAATAAATTTTTTAGCCTTATCTTCCCCCCCAAGAACTTCTATAATAGACTTGCCAAGATATTTTAAGGTAAAAGTCAAGATTACAAAAGCAAATAATAATAAAGCAAATTTATTAATTTTTTCAAATAAAAGATTTATAATTTGAGAAGTTATCAAATCAACAAAATTAGGTACTTTCAATAAGGAGATTTTTCCTCCTAATATGGATGCAAGAAAAAAAGATAGTTTAGAAAATAATTCTAAATAATGTTCTAAAAGAAAGACTATAACAACTAAGAATGCACTATAAATAGAATAAGATAATGCAATCTCAAAACCATGTCTAAAATCTTTTTTCTGTTTAGTAACGGTTATTAATGATATTATTAATGCAGTAATAGTTGTCCCCAAGGATGCTCCAATCAAAATATAAACAACTGTTTGTAGATTAATTAAATTATTTCCTGCAAATGCAGCAGCAATTGATGCAACTGCTCCTGAAGATTGAACAATTGAAGTTGTAAACCATCCAACAGATATTGCTTTTATAGGGGTTAAACTTTGTAAAAGAAAATCCTTAATATTTGGTGCAAGAAATAGAGATGTTCTTCTTATTAATTCTATTGAAAATATAAATAAGTAAATGAGGGAGATTAATCTTACAACCTTTTTCATAGGGATATATTAAAGAAATATTATAAATATCTTTGGATTTTAGGGTAAATTAATCTCTATTAAGCTATTTTACATAAAATATTTAAACCTTATTTTTATTAAAGTTTAATGGCAGAACATGGACGAATCTACAAATGTAAAATTTGTGGGAAGATAATTGAAGTCTTACATGAATCAGCAGGGACCTTAGTTTGTTGTAATCAAGCTATGAAGTTATTAGAAGAAAATTCTACAGATGCTGCAACAGAGAAACATGTACCTATAATTGAGGGAAATAAGGTAAAAGTAGGATCAGTTGAACATCCAATGGAGGAAGAACATTATATTGAATGGATTGAGGCAACTGATGGAAAGAATATTTCAAGAGTGTTCCTAAAACCTGGAGATAAACCCGAAGCAGAGTTTTCTTTTGATGTTGCAAAGGCAAGAGCCTATTGTAATCTGCATGAACTTTGGAAAAACGAATAAGTTAAAAACATTTCTTCCTTAATTATTTTATGCGATATCAAAAACTAGCAGAACTTTATGAAAAACTTTCATCTACAACAAAGCGACTTGAAAAAATTGAAATCTTATCTTCATTCTTAAAAGAACTCCCTGAAGAAGATAAAGATGTTTTATATTTATTACTAGGAGATATCTATCCCGAATATGATGAAAAAAAAATAGGGATAAGTAATCAATTAGCAATAAAAGCAATTTCAAAAGCAACAGGAATTCCTAATGCAAAAATAATTCAAGAATGGAAATTTTCAGGAGATTTAGGAGAGGTTTCTAAAAAACTAACAAAAAATAAAAAACAAGTTACTTTACAATCTCATGTCTTGACAATTAATAAAGTCTTAGAGAATCTAAGAAAACTCCCTGATTTAGTTGGTAAAGGAACTATTGGAAAGAAACTCTCCCTTATAACTGAATTATTAACTTCTGCAACTCCCTTAGAAGCATTATATCTAATAAGAACATTAATAGGAGACTTGAGAATAGGATTAAAAGAGAGTACAATAAGGGAATCCATCTCATCTGCATTTTTTAACAAAGATAAGGAGGCATCTAAGATAATACAAGAGGCAATAGATAAAACAAATGATATTTCTGCTGTATTTGAAATTGCAAAAGAAGGGGGATTAAAAGAGCTTAAGAAAATACCTCTTGTTGTTGGAAAACCAATAAAAGTAATGCTTGCACAAAAAGTTTCATCTATAAAAGAGGGATTTAAGGCACTTGGAGAAAATGTTGGGATAGAATATAAGTATGATGGATTTAGATTAATAATTCACAAAAAGGAAAAAGAAATAAAATTATTCACAAGACGTTTAGAAAATGTAACCCTGCAATTCCCGGAAGTTGTAGAATATATAAGGGAATATGTAAAAGGGGATTCGTTTATATTAGATACAGAAGCGGTAGGATTTGATAAAGAAACAAAAGAATATAAACCATTTCAGGAGATAAGTCAAAGAATTAAGAGAAAATATAATATAGAAAAATTACAGAAAAAACTTCCCATAGAAATACAGGTCTTTGATATTATTTATTATAATGGAAAATCTCAATTAAAAGAACCATTTAAGAAAAGAACTACATTAATAAAAAAAATAGTAAAAAATCACCCAAAGAAAATAGTATATGCAAAACAAATAATAACAAATAATGAAAAAAAAGCAGAAGAATTCTATAAAAAATCTTTAGAAGATAATCAAGAAGGAATAATGATGAAAAACTTAGATGCAGTATATCAACCCGGAAGTAGAGTTGGACATATGTTGAAGATTAAACCAGAAGAAAGAGATTTTGATTTAGTAATAACTGGTGCAGAATACGGAACTGGAAAACGTTCTGGGTGGCTTTCAAGTTTTATCCTTTCTTGTAGAGATAAAGATAAATTCTTAGAAATTGGAAAAGTTGGAACAGGAATTACTGAAAAAGTTGGAAGTGGAAAAGTAACTTTTGAAGAATTAACAAGAAAAATAAAACCGTTAACAATTAAGGAGAAAGATAGACAAGTTACAATAAAACCAAAGATTGTTGTAACAATTACTTATCAAGAAATTCAAAAATCTCAAAATTATTCTTCTGGATTTGCATTGAGATTTCCCAGATTTACTACCTTAAGGCCAGATAGAAATACAAAAGATATAACAACTCTTAGTGAAGTTAAAATAGATTATGGAAAACAGAAGAGGAATTAAATTATTGATAAATCCTCTTCGAAGCCTTTATAAAGACTTTTTCATGTAATTTATTATCTAAAAATGGCTAATTCAAAAAGCAATTATAAGATACAAAATATTGTTGCAACTGCTTCTTTAGAAAAACCAGTTCCATTAACAAAACTTGCAAGAACTCAACCAAATACTGAATATAATCCAAAAACATTTCCCGGACTAGTTTTAAGAGTTAAAGAACCAAAATCAGCAGTTTTAGTTTTTTCTTCTGGAAACTTAGTATGTACAGGTACAAAATCAACTACTCAAGTTAAACAAGTAATAGATGTTGTAATAAAGCAATTAAAAAAAATAAATGTTAAAGTTACAATAAAGCCAAAAATAACAGTTCAGAACATTGTTGCATCAGGAACAATTAATCTAAAGCTTAATTTAAACTTCTTGGCATTAGAAATGGACAATACCGAGTACGAACCAGAACAATTTCCAGGATTAGTATATAAACTAATAGAACCAAATGCTACTTTTTTACTCTTTAGTAATGGGAAATTAGTATGTACTGGCACAAAAAACAAACAACAACTTGAAGATAGCATGAAACAACTTCTGAAAAATGTTAAAACTGCTCTAAAAAATTATAAACTTTAACTACTCAAGAATAATTCTTGGTTTCTAAAACTACTCAATAATATACATAAAAATATAAAAAGAGACTATTTATTTCTTAATTATGGCTGAAGAGGGTAAATTAAAAAGTGGAGAATTAACAATTGATGCAAAAAATTTCTTTAATCTTCATAAAAAAGAATTAGGAGAATCAATACGAAAAGGAGATAATGTAATTTACATTGACTTTATGCAACTTACTGAATTTTCAAATAAACTTTCAGATGAGATTCTTTCAAATCCAGAGGAGACTCTAAGAATTATCGAACTAGCAATTGAAGAATCAGGACTTGTAAGTAATGTGAGAATAAGACTAAATAATTTACCTGAAACACAACAGATAAAAATTAGAAATATACGTTCAAAGCACCTAAATAAATTAATTGTTCTCGAAGGGATAATAAGACAGGCATCAGATGTAAGACCCCAAGTAGTAAATGCAAAATTTGAGTGCCCTAGTTGTGGAACAATTATTAGTGTATTACAAATTGAAAAGAAATTTAGAGAACCCGCACGATGTTCTTGTGGAAGAAGAGGGGGATTTAAATTAATAAGCAAGGGAATGGTAGACACACAAAGATTAGTAATAGAAGAATCTCCAGAATCATTAATTGGTGGAGAACAACCAAAAAGAATAAATGTATTTGTAAAAGAAGATCTAGTTGAACCTAGGATGGAAGAAAAAACAACTCCTGGAAGTAGAATAAAAGTAGTGGGAATATTAAAAGAAGTTCCTGTTCCATTAAATACAGGAGGACTTTCAACAAGATTTGAACTTGCAGTTGAGGTTAATAATTTAATTGCATTAGAAGAAACTTTTGAAGAATTAGATATAAATGAAGAAGATGAAAGACAAATTTTAGAACTCTCGCAAGACCCTCAAATTTTTGACAAATTCTCGGGAAGTATTACCCCAAGTATTTGGGGTCATGAAGAAATAAAAAAATCCCTTGTATTGCAATTATTTGGAGGTGTTCAAAAAACCCATACAGATGGTCAAAAAAGTAGGGGAGACATGCATATCTTATTAATAGGAGATCCAGGAGTAGCAAAATCAGTAAGTTTAACCTTCATGGCAAATATCTCTCCAAAAGGACGTTATGTGGTTGGTAAGAGTGCATCAGGTGCGGGATTAACTGCAACAGTTGTAAGAGATGAATATCTTCGGGGGTGGAGTTTGGAGGCTGGTGCAATGGTTTTATCGCATAAAGGAATCGTTTGTATTGATGAACTTGAAAAAATGGATCCTGGAGATAGAAGTGCAATGCATGAAGCAATGGAACAACAGACAATTACAATTTCTAAAGCAAATGTTCAAGCACAACTCCGGGCACAAACTTCAGTTCTTGCAGCAGCAAACCCTAAATTTGGGAGATTTGACCCTCATCAATCAATTGCACAACAAATTGATTTACCTCCAACATTAATTAACAGGTTTGATGTTATATTCACTTTAAGAGATATACCCAATAAAGAAAAAGATGCGAAAATTGCAAGTCATGTTTTAGATGAACATAAAAAAGAAGGAAAAGATATGATAATTCCAAGAGATATTTTCAGAAAATATGTTGCTTATGCAAAACAAAAAGTAAATCCTTATCTTAGTGAAGAGGCAGTATCTGAAATAAAAAAATTCTATGTTGATTTAAGAAATAGGCCTGTTTTATCAGAGAGTGCAATGAGACCAATTCCAATTTCTGCAAGACAATTACAAGCATTAATAAGAATGTCCGAAGCTTCAGCTAAATTAAGACTTAGTAATACTGTTTCAAAAGAAGATGCAATAAGAGCTATAGGGATAATAAGATATTACTTAATGCAGGTAGGTTATGATTATGAATCCAAAACCCTTGATATCGATAAAATATCAGGAAAGTTTTCATCTTCACAAAGAAATAAAATAATTACCGTAAGAGATACAATAATTAACTTGGAAGGGCGTTTAGGGAAAATGATTCCTGTTGAAGAAATAGAAAAAGAACTCGAGGGTAAATTAACTAAGAATGAGATTGATGAAGCAGTAAATAAATTAGATAGTTCTGGAGAGATTTTTAAACCAAGAAGAGGTTATATTCAAAAGATGTAAAGATGGAAAAAGAAAGAATAAAAAATATGAGAGAAATTATGATAATAACTATATCGCATGAATTATATAAAAACAAAGAGTGTGGTTCTTTTAGTCTATTCTTATACAAAAAAAATCCGCACTATAAAAGATGTTTATTATCTGAATATAGGACAGGTTTTGGGAGTAAAGGAGGGCAACTCTTTTTTAATCAAGAAAAAGCAAAAGAAATATGTAAATTCTTTAATCCATCAATAAAAACAAGATGTAATTATCCCGGAAATTACTCTAGAGATAAGAAAATAAGAGATCTTGAGAAGCAATTAGGAATATTAAGAAATAAAAATGTAAAATTAAACAATAAAGATGCCTGAACAACAATTCAAAAGAAATATAGCGTATAAATTTAGAATCGGAGATATACTAATTGGAAAACCAGTATTTGATGAGGAAAAATTCACTTTTTTAGAATTAGGAGATAAAAAAATAGTTAGAATAAATATAATTGGAAATATTGTAGATAAATATGATAGTGAAGGTGAAAAGAGATATTCTTTTTTAACCTTGGATGATGGTTCAGGACAGATAAAATTAAAGGCCTTTGGGGATGATATTGAAAAATCTAAGAATATAAATCAGGGAGAAACAGTAATTGTCATTGGTGTTTTAAGATATTTCAATAATGAATTATATATCTCCCCCGAAATAATTAAAGAACAAAACCCAAAATATCTATTAGTTAGAAAACTAGAACTTGAAAAAGAGAGAATAGAAAAGTCTCCTCCTATGGAAAAACAACAAATAGTGGCGATAAAGGATAAGATATTAGATTTAGTAAAAAATTCTGAAAGTGAAGGAGGAATTGATACTGATAAAATAATTATGGATTTAAAGGAAACTTCTCCTGAGATAATTAATCAAGAGATTAAGAAACTTATTGAAGACGGGATAATCTTTGAGCCTCGCCCGGGAAAAGTTAGATGGTTAGGTTAGATTACTTTTTCTTCTTATTAAACCAATAAGCAAACCAGATTAAAGCAATTAATCCAGCTAATGAAATTGCAAATCTAAGTAAATCTCCTGCATATCTCCAATATCCTCCAGTACCATATATAATGGTTCCTACACCTCCTCCCATTAAACCTGCACCAACAGAATCTAGTCTAAAAAAATATGCTCCAAGAACAATTATTAAAATTCCTAAAGGGATAGAAATAACTAAAACATTCCTTGAATATTTCTCACTAGAGTTATCATAATCTTCTCTACATTTATAATCTCTATCACAATATCCTTCTTTTTCAAGGACGGATATTTGTTCCTCATAAGAGTTCCATTTCCCTCCAATCTCTTCACATCTCTCTTGAATTTCAATTATTTCTTGTGTCTTAAATTCCTCACAAAAATCAAAATATTCTGGTTCTGAATAGATAGTATTAATTCCATAAACAACAACAGAAATTGTTAAAATTATAATTGCGATACCTATAATAATATCTCTTATCCCCATATTTCTTAAAAACATAAAACATTTATAAACTATGCCCTTTCTACTAAATTATGGATGAATATAGTAAATTAATTGAAGAAGCTTATAAAAAAGTAAAACAAATTGGCACAGATAGTATTAGATTTGAAATTCCAAAAATAGAGGGACATTTTGAAGGTAAGAAAACAATTTTAACCAACTTTGTTCAAATTGCATCACATATAAGGAGAAACCCTGAACACTTTCAAAAATTTATATTAAGAGAACTTGCAGCTTCGGGACAAAAGGAAGGAAATAGACTTGTTTTAAATATTAAGGTGCCAAGTGCTAAAATAAATCAGAAAATAGAAGAATATGTAAAAGAATTTGTATTATGTAAGGAATGTAAAAAACCAGATACAGAATTAATTAAGGAGGATAGATTAACTTTTATCCATTGTCTTGCATGCGGAGCTAAACATAGTGTAAGAAGTAAAATATAGGATATTCTAGAAAGATAAAAATATATAAACTTTTTTTGATTGACTTATAAAATGGAATATAAAAATAAAAGAAGGTTTATTCTTGGATTATCTCTTTTATTATTTGCATTACTCTACTTTTTTAAGAATACTTCAAACCTCTTAAGAGTTTTTGCAACTCTTGCCGGACTCGTTAGTTTTTACATATTTGACCATTACTTTGATATAAATTTTGAACTAAAACACTATCTTTATATTTTAATAATTGCATTTTTTGGAATTTTATTATCTCCCTTATATTTTTTATCCGGAAATTACGATAAGATTCTTCACTTAATAATCCCTTTATTAACTGGGGGAATTGTCTTTTTCTTAGTAAATAATCAAAATCTAACCCTTAAATGGAAATTAGTAACAACCCTTCTGTTTACAATTGCAATACTTACAATCTTTGAGATAATTGAATTCACATTAGATAAATTATGGGATTTAAAACTTCAGGGAGTATATATGAGGGATATAACTGGCCTTGAAAAATTTAATATTATTATGGATAAAAACGATGATACTATGGCTGATTTAATCATAGGGATTTTGGGGGGTTTAATATTTATCTTTTATAAAACTATAAAAAGCAGGTTTAATAGAATAAAATGGTCATCCAGAAGATTTATAAAATAAATATCCCTAGGGAATTTAATGAATTCATTAGAATTTAATTAAATTGGAGGATAAAAATGACAGAAGGATATTGTGTAAAGTGTAAAAAGAAAGTTGGAATACAAAACCCGGTTGAGAGCAAAACAAAAAAGGGAACAAAGATTGCTAAAGGCAAATGCCCTCATTGTGAAACAACTGTTTGTAGAATGGGTGGAATTACCAAGTAAATTTATTTAATTTTTATTATGTTTGTAAATATTATCAAAACATATAGAGATATTGTTGCTATATGTGATTCAAATTTAATTGGAAAAAAATTTGAAGAAGGAGAATTTCAATTAGATATTAAAGAAAGTTTCTTTAAGGGTAAGGAAGAGTCTGTTGAGAAAGTAAGGAGAATAATGACTGATATGATAAAAGAAGATGCAACTTTTAATATTGTTGGAGAAAATTCAATAAAAACTGCATTAGATGAGGGGATTATTTCTAAAGAAGGTATTAGAGAGATACAAGGAATTCCTTTTGCCTTAATTCTCAAATAATTCAATATCTTTATAAATAAATTTCTGATTTAATAAATATGAAAAAATATCAAAATCAAGAAGAACCCAAAGTGGTAAGAGTTAGACTTCCAAGAGGGGAAGAGATAATTGGAATTATAGAACAAAGACTAGGAGGTAATAAAATAATGGTTAATTGTCTGGATGGAAAAACAAGAAATTGTAGAGTCCCGGGTAGAATGAAAAGAAGACTATGGTTAAGACCAAATGATGTTGTAATTATAGAACCATGGGAATTAGATAAAAATAAAGGAGATGTAATATTCAAATACCGTCTAAACCAGATAGAATGGTTAAAGAAAAAAGGATATTTAAAAAGTGAGAAAACTGAATTTTAAATAATAAATTAACATGAAAACAATTCTTTCAGAAAAACTTCCAAGAATTTTAAAAAACAAAAAAAGATTAGAAGAAAGACTAAATATAAAAATAACTAATAGAGGTAAAGAAGTTTCAATTGAGGGGAAACCAGAAAATGAATATTTAGCAGAGAAGGTTATTGATGCAATAAATTTTGGTTTTTCACTTAAAACCTCGATGCTAATTAAGGAAGAAGATAATATCTTTGAGATAATTAATATAAAAGACTATACTAAAAGAAAGGATTTAGAAAGAATAAGAGCAAGAATTATTGGAACAAAGGGGAAAACACTAAAAACATTAAATGAACTAACCAAATGTCATTTTGAATTAAAAGATAATCATATTGGAATTATTGGAGATCCTGAATATATAGAAAATGCGCAAAATGCAATAATTTTGATTATTAAAGGTTCAAAACAGTCAAATGTTTATAATTTTCTAGAAAAACATCAAATAAAAGATATTGTTGATTTAGGGTTGAAAGGATAAACTTTAAATACAAAATTAAATTTCAGTTTTTAGGTCCTTGTAGCTCAGTTGGTAGAGCGAACGGCTGTTAACCGTTAGGTCGAAGGTTCGAGTCCTTCCGAGGACGTTTTTTACAATACTTTTTTAAACATATCTTTATTCTATTAAATTATGGAATTAGATAAAGCAATTAAGTCATGTAAGGATTTAAAGAAATTTAGTGATAAAAAACCCGATTGGAGAGATATAATTGAAGCAATAGATAAAGCTAGATATGCCTCAATGGCAGGAAATAATTATTCCTTAAAATTTATTCTTATTGACAATAGGGAGAAAATTCAGAAAATTGCAGAATATTGTCAACAACAGTTTATCTCTCAAGCACACTATGTTGTAATTGTCTGTTCAGATCCAATTAGAACAATAAATCTTTATAAGGAAAAAGGAAAAACTTATTGTACTCAACAAGCAGGGGCAGGAATTCAAAATTTTTTATTGAAACTAGGAGAAATAGAGCTTTCAACATATTGGGTTAGACATTTTGTAGAAAAACAGATTAAAAGAGAATTAAAAATCCCTGATAACATTATAGTTGAAGCAGTATTTCCCATAGGATATGAAACCAAAGTCAAGGGGATGAAAAAAAAACAAACTTCAAAAATAGAACTTGATAGAATTCTTTATTTTAATGAATACAAAAATAAAAAAATGAGAAATCCAAAAACATTGAATGTTTAATTCTTAAAAAAATCCTAAGGCCTTTTCAGGCCCTAAGATATAATAAAAATTTATCTTAAAACTTCTATTCCTAAATCAGAAACTTCTTTAGACATAGGAAGAGCTTGATCTTCTGTTGCTTTTCCCAAGACATATGGAGATTTAACTCCTGTCATAATTGTTATTACTCTAACTTTACCAGAAAAATCTTTACTGATTCTAGCACCAATTATAACCTGCGCTTCGGGACTTAAGTTTTCAGAAACTGTTCTACCAATAACATCAAATTCTTCTAATTTTAAATCAGGACCACAAGTTACATGTATTAAAGCTCCTGTTGCACCTTTATAATCCACATCAAGTAGAGGATGAGTAAGGGCTTGTTTTACAGCTTCATTCACGCGATCTTGCGAGTCATTTTCACCTATACCAATTACTGCAACACCACCATTTTTCATAATTGTAGAAACATCTGCATAATCCAAATTAATCAAACTTGGAAGAGTAATAGTTTCAACAATTCCTTTGATCATTGTACTAATTAATTCATTAGCAACAGCAAAGGCTTGTTCAATAGGTAATTGTCCGGCAATATCAACAAGTCTATTATTATCAAGGACAATACATGTATCTGTTACATCTCTTAACTCTTGTAAACCAAATTCAGCTTTATCAATTCTTGCTTTTTCTGATTCAAATGGCATTGAAACAACACTAATTACAACTGCTCCAGTTTCTTTAGCTAATTGGGCAATTACGGGAGCTGCACCAGTTCCTGTTCCACCACCCATTCCTGCAACAACAAAAACCATATCAGAACCTGAAACTGCTTTTTTTACTTCAACTAAAGCTTCTTTTGCAGCTTCTCTACCTTTATTAGGTACTCCTCCGGCACCTAAACCTCTTGTTAATTCTTTACCAATAAGAAGTTTATCATCTGATTTTGTAACACTCAAATGAAGAGCATCTGTATTTGCAGCATAGATTGTAGCACCATTAATTCCTTTATTAAAAAGCCAGGTTACAGCATTACTTCCCATACCTCCAACACCAAAAACCTTAATGTTAGCCTTTCCAGCCTTAAGTTCTTCAAAGTTAATACTATGAGTTTCTGTATTTTCTACTGCTTCTTTTGTAAAATCTAATACCATATCTTTTGACCTCCTTTCATCTCTATAAGAAGTTCTCAAGTTTCTTTTCATCGAAAAGTTTAAATACTTGACACACTTCCAACTAATAAGAAATAATTCAATGACATACAATTAATTTATTAAAACCGCCAAGCTTAATAAATTAATATTATAAAAATATTAAGATTTCTCTATTTAAAAATATTTTGATAGTCTAAATTAAGGATTATTTTAGGGAATTCCTTAATTTTTTAATCTTTTCCCAACTTTTTTTGAGTTTTTTGTTGCTTTCCTGGACAACTATCTTCAGAAAAATATCATCAACTAAGATTTTGTCTTTATTTATTAGGGGGAATTCTAATTTTTCGGTGCTGTTCAATTCTACTATTGCTCTATTTCCAAATGAGATCATCCCTGATTTTTTCCACCCAGCTAGTTTTGCTTTAGTATAAAGTGTGAAAGCTTCTTCTGGATTTTCGCATGCAACATGTAAAATACATGGCTCTAGCTTGAATTTAATTCTTTTTTTATTTGCTTTAATAATCTTATTCAAGTCTTTTTTGAATTCTTGAAAAGAGATTAAATCATGATAAACTTTGATAAATAATCCTTCTTCTTTTTTATCCTGGTCTATCATTAAAACAATTCTACCAGAACAAGAAGAGGTAGTATAATAGTTTTTTAAGGAATTTATCTTATCACATAAATTGATAATATCCTCATCCCACTCTCCTTTTGAAGATTTATCTAGTTTAGAAAGACTATCTTTTTTTCTCTGCTGGAAATTATCCTCTAGCATTTTATTCACACTCTAAAATCTCTGCATTTATCCCTTCTTCCTTACATAATTCAACAAATTCTTTAGCATCCTTCTCTGATCCGATTATACTTCCAAAATGACTAGGAATAGCTAAAGTAGGTTTTATTAATTTTGTAGCTTCAATTGCCTCTTCTACATTCATTGTAAATCTTCCTCCAATAGGAAGTAAAGCAATAAATTTTTTATTTTGTTGATTATATCCTGTAAGATTCTTCATTTCAGGGATTAAATCAGTATCTCCCGCATAATAAATCAAGAGATCATTCATTTTAATCAAGTATCCCACCCATCCTTCATTTTTAGAATGAAAATGTTTATCAATATTATAAGCAGGTAAGGCAGAGATTTTTAAATCTCCAAATTCCAATTCTTGTCCTTGTTCTATTATTTTAATTGGGACTTCAAATCTTATTATTTTACTCTGGCAATCAGCTGTTGCAATAATTTTTGTCCCATCTTTTATAATCTTCTTAATATCTCCCACACTACAATGGTCATAATGACTATGTGTGATTAAAATTAAGTCAGCTTTTTCAGACTCTTCCTTTATATTATAGGGATCAATATAAATTACTTTAGAATTCTTAATTAAGAATCCGGCATGCCCTAACCATTTGATTTCTACTTCCCCTATTTTCATAAAATTAAGAATTTGGATTTGTTTTTAAGCTTTTTGAGGTTCTCTTTTTCTTATTGCCTCAATATAAATCTGAAAGATATTCCCTCTATACTGTAAACTCAAGAATAAAAACTAATAATATTTTTTTAAATATCTAACTTCTCAATACTTCTTGCAATCTGTAACATTTTTTGTTCCTTAAACTTATCACATATAATCTGCATTCCAACAGGAATTCCATTAATTTCCCCAGAAGGAATTGAAATTGCGCAATTTCCAGCTAAATTTGAGGGGATTGTCAGAGCATCATAATCATACATATCTTTTACAGAAATTTTTTCTCCAATTTTATGTGGAAGTCTCGGAATAGTTGGTGTAATAATACAATCAACTTTTTTAAAAATATTTTCAAATTCTTCTTCAATAAGTTTTTTTGCCTTTAATGATTTGTGATAATACCTTCCATGGTATTCTGATCTTGTGATTTCACTTCCTCCTAAAATTCTTCTTAAAACTTCAGGTCCTGCAACTTCCTCTATTCTTCTTCCATATCTTCTTCCATCAAACCTTCTTGTTCCAGAAAAAAATTCAACATAAACCAAAGGATAATAAATCTCAACAGCAAGGTCTAAGAATTCCATCTCTAATTTTTTTATTTTCCATCCGTATTTATCAGCAACTTTTTTTATTTTATCATCAATTAATTTTTGTATTCTTTGATCTTTTATTTTAAATTCCAAAACACCCACTATAATATTTTTTGGAATTTTCTCAATTTCTCTTAAATTTAATTTTTCTGAATCCCGAGTTATAGAATCATTTTCATCTTTTCCAGAAATAACACTCAATAACAAAGCAGCTTCATTTACATTTTTTGTTATTGGCCCTATTTGATCTAAACTCATTGAAACATCAATTAAACCATATCTTGAAACACTCCCATATGTTGGTTTTACTCCAACAACTCCGCAATGACTTGATGGATTTCTAATGCTTCCACCAGTATCACTTCCTAAAGACATATCACAAAAATTAGCAGAAACAGAAGCTGCACTTCCTGAACTTGAACCTCCTGAGATTAATCTTAGATTCTTGGGATTTTTTGTTGGCCCATATGCACTTGTTTCACCAGAACCGCCTAAGCAAAATTCATCGCAATTATTCATACCTATAATTAATCCATCTTCATCCTTTATTTTCTTGATAATAGTTGCATCATATGGAGCCTTGTAATTTTCAAGAGTTTTACTCGCACAAGAAGCATTAAGTCCCTTAACATTTATTGCAGATTTTACACCAATTATATATCCAGCGAGTTTTCCCTTATTTCTTTTAGAATCAATTTTTTTTGCTTCATCTTTTGCATTAGGATTTAATTGCAAAAATGCATTTATCTTATTTCCTTTTTGGTCATTTTTTTTAATTTCTTCAAGGTATTTTTTTAGTTTTTGTTGTGTATTTACCATTTCTTCTTCTCTGCAATTATAAAATCTTTATTTTTCTGTGGAGCGTTCTCAAACATAATTTCTCTAAATTCAATATCACCTTCGGATGATTCTCCTTCTTTTCTTTCACATTTCTTTCGTTCAATTAGAGATTCTCCTATCTTCTTATCAATTTTACTTAATCTCTTAGAAAAAGAATCCATTATATCTTTAGCTTCTTCTTTGATTTCTTTCTTCTCTTTTTCAGATACTTCATGCCATAAAAAATCCATAATAACTCTAAGAAGAAGTAATTTAAAAATTAATCTATATCAACTAATAAATAATCCCACAACATCTGCCATTAATTTTAATAATTAAAAAGAATGGATTTAATTTAATAATCTTATGGTGTAAGTCTATCCCTATCCCTAGGAAACATTGTAGCTTCCTTGATATTATCAAGTCCACAAATTACCTGAGTTAATCTTTCTAACCCTACAGACCAACCCGAGTGGGGAGCGCTACCATACTTGAAGCTATTAATATATGATCTAAAATTTTTAGGATCTAATCCATTAGCTTTTAATCTATCGGTTAATAAACCAGGCATATGGATTCTTTGCCCTCCAGAACAAATCTCAATCCCTTTGTAAATTGCATCAAATCCATTTGAGAGTTTTTCATTTTTATTTAATGTCTTAGGCATAATATAAAATGGCTTTAAAGATAATGGCCAAGAATGAACAAAAACAATTGTATCTGGAAATTTTTTATCAAGCTTTCTTTCATCTTCCGGACTCAAGTCTTCTCCATATTTCATCTTAAGAAGTTTGGCTGCTTCATCATAGCTCAAATATTTAGATTTAGGGATTTTTAATTTAACTTTTAATAGTTCTAATTCATCTTTACATTTTTTAATGACTTCTCCTATAATATATTTCACAGATTCTTCAAGATATTTCATTACAACTTCTTGATTAGCAAAAGCAACTTCAATATCCATTTGCCTTATTTCATTAATATGTCTTGTAGTATTATGCTTTTCAGCTCTCCAAACAGGAGTAATTATAAACGTTTTTTCCATTGAACAAGCAACCATTTGTTTATAGAGTTGCGGGGATTGGGCAAGATATGCATTCTTTTCAAAATATCTTACACTAAATAATTCTGTTCCTCCCTCTGATGATGAGCTAATAATGCACGGAGGCTGCATATCTAAAAAACCTTTTTTATAAAAGAATTCTCTAAATGCATTTGTTATCTCACTTTGTATTTTAAAAATAGCTTGTGTTCTTGTTCTATGAAAATCTAAGAACCTATAATCTAATCTTTTAGGAAGTTCTGTTTTAGAAAAGTCACTTGCATCAATTGGCAAATCATCTGCATGAGATAATTCAATTATCTTTTCAGGAATCACTTCCTTTCCCCCCGGAGCTTGTTTAGAATTTACAACACTTCCCTTAATATAAACAACTGACTCTCTAGATATTTTAGCCATGCAATCAAAAATATCTTTATCAATTTTCCCTTTAACTGCAGTTACCTGGATAATCCCTGAAATATCTCTTAAAAGAAGGAAATTTATTTTCCCAAGTTCCCTTGTATTATGAGCCCATCCAACAATTTCAATTTTATCTTTTTTATTTTTAAAAATATCTTTAATTAAAGTCCTTTTCTCATTTAATTTTGTTAAATCAATCTCTTTTTTCATCTTAGAATTTACTCAACATACTTTTTAATAATTTCCATAACCTCTTTGCCATCAATTTTTCCATGGAACTCTTTCATTACTAATCCCATATAAGCATTTAGTGAGAGCCCCTGTTTTCTCTTAATAATCTCTATAATCTTTTCTTCAACAACATTAATATCCTCTTTTTCAAAAACAATTGCTTTTTCAATTTTTTCTCCTTTGACAATTCTTTCCAGAGATTGTTTTAGTTGATCTTCAGATATTTTTTTCCTTTTCAAATTTTCAAGAACATAGACTAATACCTCTTTATTAAGAATTTTCCCAATTTTATTTATTGAAATCTTTTCGCGACTTGCAATCTCCTTAGGGAATATTAAAAGGATTTTAGCAATTAATTGTGGATTATCTAAAATTCTTAAAAATTCCTTAAATTCTTCAAACTTATTTTGCCTAATTAATAACTTAATCATTTCGTGATTTAATCCTGTTTTTTTAAGATCCTCTAAAACTTCGCTTCTTAATTTTGGTAAATTTCTTTTAATCTCATTAATTAAATTTCTATGAATATTTAACAAGAGTAAATCTGTTTCAGGATACATTCTTGCTTCTCCAGGCATAGGTCTTAGAAATTTACTTGTTCCATCAGGTAAAACATTTCTAACTTCACTAGGATTATTCATCCTTTTCTTTAAGAAATCTTGTTGCCTACTAATCTCGTTTTCAACAGTTTTTACCATAATCTTTGGATCTTGAAAACCTTTTAATTCTACTCTATTACTTCCTTTAATCGAAATATTAATATCTTGCCTAATTGTCCCAATACCTCTTTTAACTCTGCAACTTCTCAAGATATCCCCTATATGTAATGCAACTTCTTTTGCCTGTTCAGGAGTTTTAATATCGGGAGCAGTTGCAATCTCAAGTAAGGGAATCCCTAATCTATCTAACCTATAAATTATATTTTTCCCATCTCTAATCATAGGTCTTGCTGAATCTTCCTCTAAAAATAGTCCTTCAATTTTAACTTTTCCTTGATTTGTTTCAATAAATCCATCTCTTGCAATCATTACTGTTCTTTGAAAACCACTTGTATTACTCCCATCAATAACTGTTTTTCTCATAATCTGAGTAATTGGTAAAATTTTACAATTTAGTAAAATAGCAATTTGTAAGGAAATTTTCAAGGCTTCCTTATTTATCTCATGCGGCGGCTCTTCATCTAATTCAACAAGGCAGTTAACATTATTATAAACCTTATAAATAAATTCCTTATCTTGTGCAGTCTCATGTTTTGCTGCAATATCTATATCCCCACTTTCACCAGCAACAGCATGAAGTTTTCTTTTTACAGTAAAATCAGGTTCTTCTTGTCTTAAAATAGAAGGGCAATTACAAAATAATTTATTTGTATCTAATTGCTGATGGACTTCCAAACCACATTTTAATCCTAATTTCTTCCACTCCTTTACTTGAGTAATATCCTTTTTTATCATATTAAATATTAAGGTTTTTATTTCTTATAAATTTTGACTTATCCACTCTTCTAGTCTTACTATTGGCTCCCATTTGAGTAATTGTTTTATCTTCGTTATATCTGCTAAGGTAACATCTGCTTCTCCTTCTCTCTTTGGGATAAAAGTATAATCCCCCCCTATCATATTAGCCACCTCAAGAACACTATTATTCTTTCCTGTTCCAATATTAAAAGTCTCTCCAAGAATTTTTTTGTTAGGTGAATCTGCTACTAACAGGTTAGCGGCTACGACATCCTTAACATGTGTAAAGTCCCTTCTTTGTTCTCCGTCTCCTACGATTGTCATTGGTTCTCCGGCTTCCTTTTGCCTGAGAAAGATTCCAATAACCGGGGCATATTGTCCTTTTAGTGGCTGCCTCTCCCCGTATACGTTAAAATATCTAAAGATTACAGTAGGGACATCCCAAAGTTTGTGATATATTTTACATAAATCTTCTGCTGCAACCTTTGTCACAGAGTAGGGATTTAGACAGTCTCTTCTCATGTTTTCTTTTTGTGGAGAGTCATTTTTTAGACCGTATGCTGATGATGTAGATGAATAAATAAACTTCTTGACTCCATACTCTCTGGAAGCTTGTAATAAATTGCAGGTTCCAAGGAAATTGGTCTTACATGCTTCGAGTGGATCTTCAAGTGTTGTTTGAATCCTGGATTGTGCTGCAAGATGGAAAACATAATCTGGTTTTTCAGATTTAAATATATCATTTATCTCATCTGCATTGCAAATATCTGTTCTTAATTTTCTTGTATCCTCTCTCCAAAAGAATTTTTCGTTGGATGAAGCTGATTCATTATCAACAACCGCAACATCTACTTCTCTATCTCTTAGGGCATCAACGACATGACTTCCAATAAATCCTGCTCCCCCTGTAACTAAAGCTTTTTTCATTAAATCAGCAAAAAATTACATTATATAAATTTACTCCTCCAACCTATCATTTAATTCATGAGAAAAATTAGTTAACATAAGCTTCTTTATTTCTTCTCTATTCTTGGTTTTAGCAAGTACCCATCCTAATTTAATTAAAGCAGTTTCGCTTAGCATATCTTCTAAATAGATAATTCCTGTATCAAATAACTCACGACCATTAGAATAAACTAAAGGATTAAGTCTCCCATAGATTGTTTGGGCTGTAACGCATACAATTAGCCCTTTTTTCTGGATTTCCTTTAATTTTTTTACCCAATTATTCCGGGATCTTTTTGTAGGAGCATGCCCTAATCCAGACATTTCTAAGATAATCCCTTTATATTTATTTCTAAGATAATAATTAAGAATTGACGAGTCTTGTCCAGGATAAATCTTAATTAAAGCAACCTTATCAACAAACTTCAAATCTAATTTAACTTTATTTCTATTTCTAACTTTATAATCAGAGATAATTTCAATTTTATCATGGAAAATTTTTGCAAATGGCTTAGAATTAACTACCTTAAATGCATCTCTTCTTGAACTATGTAATTTTCTAACTTTAGTTGCAGGAATTGCATAACAGAAATCATCATTAATTGATGCATGCCCCACTAACATTACTTCAGTAATATTTGAAATTGCAGCAAGTGCAGAACACTCTAGATTTAAATTTGCATCTGATGAAGCGCGATCAATACTTCTCTGACTATAAGTTAAAACAACAGGTTTATTCAAATCTCTTAAAAAAAATGATAAGGCTGCAGCAGTATAACCTAAAAAATCAGTTCCATGAGTTATTATTAATCCTTTAATATTACTATCATTCAAGAGTCTTTGAGCAGTTTTTGCAATTTTTTGCCAATCCTTAAAATCCATATCTTCTGATGCTTTCATAAATGGAACTTCTACTTTGATGACATTAACTTTTTTAAAAAGTTCTGGATAAAATTTAAACAAATCTTCAGGAGTTGTAAGCCAATCAACTCCTCCCTTTTTAGGGTTTAATCTAGCAGCAATTGTTCCTCCAGTAATAATCATTGCAATATTTGGTTTAGAAGATTCTTTTTTAATAATAATATCTTCTTTTCTTTCCTGAGATTTTTTAATAAGTTTAATTTCTAAAATATCTTTCTTATTCAAACCAATATTATAACCAGAATCAAGTTTAAGCAAAACAACTCCTTTTTCAGATTCAGGAGTTTCAAGAAGAATTCCTTCATAAATAATCTTGGATAGATGAACTTCAACATAGTCCCCTAGTTTTGCATTTGATTTCATAAGAGTAAAAGGAAAGTTATGGTTAAAAAGTTTGTTAATACAATAAATTAATAAATCATTTTTTCTTTTATTAAACTATGACAAAAATTGGTTTAGAAATCCATGGCTATTTAAACACAAGAGAAAAACTTTTCTGTAAATGTAAGGCAATGCATGGTAAAAAGCATATAAAACCAAATACTTCAATTTGCCCAATATGCACCTCTCAGCCCGGAGCAAAACCAATGCTTCCAAATAAAGAATCAACAGACATGGTAATTCAAACTTCATTAATCCTTGGATGTAAAATAAATGAAAAATTAATATGGCAGAGAAAGCATTATGATTGGCCAGATTTGCCAAAAGGATATCAAAATACAATTTCAGGTTCATATGCAATGCCTGTGGGAAAAAATGGGAAATTCTTAGGGATTAAAATTACAGAATGTCATATAGAAGAAGATCCTGCATCATGGAATCCCAAAACAGGAGAAATAGATTATAACAAATCAGGAAGTCCGTTAATAGAGATTGTAACAGAACCTGATTTTAAGGATTCCGAACAAGTAATAGAATGGTTAAAGCAATTAAAAGCAACTCTTAGTTACATAAAATCAATTGATAAAACTTCTGGGATAAAAGCAGATATTAATATTTCAACAACTGGAAAAAGAATTGAAATAAAAAATATCAATAGCTTAAAAAATATAAAATCAGCAATTGAATATGAAATAAAAAGACAAAAGAAAGAAATTCCAAAGATGCAAGAAACAAGAATGTTTGATGAAAATAAAGAGATTACAATTAAAATGCGAACAAAAGAAGAAACAGAGGATTATAGATTTATAACAGAACCAGATTTGCCAATAATTAAAATTGAAAGATTAAGAGTAGATAAATTAGAAGGAAATTTGCCTGAAACTCCTCATGAAAAATTAAGAAAATTAATTAAAAAACACAAAATAGAAAAACAACATGCAGAAATATTAACAAAAAAACTTGAGATTGTTGAATTCTTTGAAAAGGTAATTAAAAAAATAAAACCAAAACTTGCTATTCACTGGATAACAATTGAACTTCTAAGAGTTTTAAATTATACAAAAAAGGAAATGGAAGAAGTTAATATTGACCCTTATCATTTTATTGAATTAATGGACCTTGTTGATGCAGGAAAAATTACTGAATTAAAAGCAAAAGAAATTTTAAATGAATTTATACCAAAATCATTTTCTCCAAAGAAAAGAGTTCAAAAACATTCAAAAATATCAAAAGCAGATATAATAGAAATCTATGTAAAACAAGCAATAAAAGAAAATACAAAAGCGGCAGAAGATTATAAATCAGGGAAAAATGAATCTCTAAATTTCTTAATTGGACAAGTAATGAGAATCACAGATAAAAGAGCTGATTTTAAAACAGTTAGAAAAGTTCTTGAGAAAATATTAAAATAAATTTATCTCTTAGGTTTATCTATCCGTAACCAATATTCATCGCCATTCAGTCCATTTACCATTGGATCTTTTAGAAATTCACCATTATCTACCCTATTATTATCATCTTTATCAAAAAAATACATTTTTGGATATCTTGATACATGAATACCATGTTTTAATGTAATCCCTTTAGAAATACTCTCTATATCTTTAATAAAAGGATAAAATTCCATAACCTCGCTAAAACCATCATTATCTAAAAAATATCTATGGGCATGATAAGTAGTATCATTAAGTATAACTATTCCCTCTTTAAAACTCCGGGATACATAATTAGAAAATCTTAGAGGAATTGGAGAGCGTAGAGTAAAGAAAGGCTTCTTTTTGGCCAATCCCTTCTCTGGAGAGATTGTTTTTCCTAATGAGAAATTGGGTAACATCAAAGATAAAACTAGGAATGATAATGGTAATATTTTTTTCATCTTATTAAATTCTTATTTATAAAAACAAGTTCTTTTTAAATATTGTTCTAATAAATGAACCTGGGAGGAATCGAACCTCCATCAACCGGGCCGAAACCGGAAATTTTATCCATTAAACTACAGGTCCAATAAAAATCTAAATAAAGTTAGGTTTTTATATGTTAATATTTTATAAATTAAAATGGAGAGACATCATAGATGGATATTTGGAAGTTTTAGCTCCATTGTAATAATTTTTATGATATCTAGCGGAATATTAATTTATATGTTATTTGCAAATCAAAACTCAAATTATAATAGATTAAGTAAAGATATAGCAGAGACTCAAAATAATATTAATACCCTAACAGAGAATCTAATTCAAACTAAAGACAATTTAAAAGAAACAATTGGAAAATTAGATGTAAAAATTGGCTCTTTTGACGAAGAGATTGATTTATTAAAAGCATCTGTAGGAGAAGATTTTTCAGGAATAGTTGAAGATTCTATAAAATCTGTTGTAACAATAAGAACTAATGTTGGCCAAGGAGCAGGATTTATTATAACAAATGAGGGATATATTGTAACAAATGCACATGTTTTGGCTGATGAACAAGGAAGATTGACAAGCGATATTAAAGCAGTAACTCATGAACAAAAGATAATTGATGCTAATTTCATAGGATTTGATGGAGAATTAGATATAGCATTATTAAAAATTTCTGGAGATTATAATGAGTTAATTCTCGGAGATTCTGAAGATATTCAGATAGGAGAGAAAGTAATTGCAATAGGAAATCCCCTAGGACTCCAATTTTCTGTTTCACAAGGAATTGTTTCTGCAGTTCATAGACCAGGAATAAATAAAATAGAAGCATACATTCAAACAGATGCTGCATTAAATCCGGGAAATTCAGGAGGTCCTTTAATTAATACACAAGGGAAAGTAATAGGAATTAATAATTTTAAAAGAGGTAGTGGAGAAAATTTAGGATTTGCTTTAGAGTCTAATTATATAGAGGAGACTATAAATGATATAGCCTTTGAAGCATTAAATCAGACTTTAGTATAATCTCAAAACATTTATTAAATCTTCTTTCTAAACTTATCTATGACTAAAAAATCAAAAGAGGGATTATCTGCAAAAAAAGAGGAAAACTTTAGTGAATGGTTTCAGCAATTAATAATAAAGTCGGAACTTGCAGATTATTCTCCTGTTTCTGGATGTATTGTTTTCAGGCCAGCATCTTTCAACATATGGGAGAAAACAAAAGAAGTAATTGACAATGAATTTAAGAAAGTGGGTATTAAGAATGTATATTTTCCCATGTTTATCCCGGAAAAACTTTTATCAAAGGAGATAGAACATGTAAAAGGCTTTGCACCAGAAGTTGCATGGGTAACTCATGCAGGGAATACAAAATTAAATGAAAAGCTTGCAATAAGGCCAACTAGTGAAGCAATAATGTATGGATCCTATTCAAAGTGGATTAGAAGCTGGAGAAACCTACCACTAAAATTAAATCAATGGGTAAATGTTGTACGTTGGGAATTCAACAATCCTATTCCTTTTTTTAGAACAAGAGAATTTCTTTTTAATGAGGGACATAATGCCTATTCAAATAAAAAAGAACTTGACAAAGATAAGGATAAAATTACAAAAATCTATTCTGAATTTTTAAAAAATTATATGGCCCTTCCATCATTATTAGGTAAAAAAACAGATAAAGAAAAATTTGCCGGAGCTGTTGCTACATATAGTTCAGAATTATATCTTCCAAATGGAAAGGCAATTCAAGGCCCGGATTATCATGATGATGGACAGAATTTTGCAAAAGCATATAATATAAAATTTTTAGATAAAAGTGGAAAAGAACAATTTGCATATCAATCAACCTATGCGATTTCCACGAGGATGCTTGGTATAATGTTTGCAATCCACTCAGATAATAAGGGTTTAATTATTCCTCCAAAACTCGCAGAAAATAAAATTGTGATTATTCCATTAATGTTTGAAAAAAATAAAGATATATTAAAGAAAGCAAGAGAATTATCTTCCGAGTTATCAAGACATAACCCGATTGTAGATGATAGATTAGAAGTAACTCCCGGATATAAATTTAATGAATGGGAATTAAAAGGCATTCCATTGAGAATTGAAATTGGTCCAAAAGACTTGAATAAAAAAGAAGTTGTAGTTGCAAGAAGAGATAATGAAAAAAAAGTTTCTGTTAAAATAAAAAAAATAGAAGAATATATTAATAATGAATTAAGGAAAATGCAAGAAACTTTATTCAAAAAAGCACAGAAATTACTAAATGATAATATAAATAAGGCAGATAACTTAAAAGATGCAATTAGAAAAATAAATGGAAAAAAGATAGTTCTTGTTCCTTTGAAAAATTCTAGTAATGTTGAAGAAATTTTAAAGGAAAAAACAAAAGGTGCAAAGACGCTTAATATCCCTGAAAAACAACCAAAAATAAAAGGAAAAAAATGCATTATTTCTGGAGAACAAGCAGATTATTGGGTTTATGTTGGAAAAAGTTATTAAATAAAATAGAGCATACTATCTACTAATAAAATCCTTCCCCTTTTTAATTTTAAACTATTGAAAATCCTTAGAACTACTAACAGATAAACCTAACTCATATTCTAACTTCAGAGTAATCTCTATTAGATTTTTCAACTCCCTTTCTACAATAGTTCTCTCGCTTATCTCCATCAAATTCTCCGTTTTTTTTATAACTCAAGAAAATTCAAATATCCTTTTTAAGCTTAAATTAATAATAAGAAAAATTCAATTCAATTCAAGCGATAAAAAGAGAAAACACTGAATTAAATTGAGTGTGGTTTAATTAAAGCAGAGACTAAAGCAAACGCACTATTCTTCATGTACGTAGATTTTAGCTTTGCTTCCATATTTCTCACAAGAAAAAACCCTTTTTATAGTTTTCTATATTTTATTCTCTTCAACTAAATTAATCATATTCTCCTTAAACTTATTCAGATCATCTATTCCAATTCTTGCCCCAACAGCATCTTCATGACCTCCTCCCCTCGCTTCATTAAGATCTTTAATTGCTTCTAAAACTATTTCCCTTACTCTTTTCCCTCTAACAGAAATATTCACCTTAACTCCAGTATTATACATTATTATAATAATCTTCTCTGGAAAAAGATAACTTAATTCATTAGACAACTCACTACTAATACTTAAATCTCCACTATATTGGAAAAATAAAATTTTCCCAGATTCTTTACTAGTCGCCATTGCTTTATCAACTAATAATTTATATTTTCTATTTACTTGATTAAACCTGCTATGAATAGAATAATTTTGATTATTTTCTTCTAAAACATCATAAGGAGATTTAGCTTTCATCAAAAATTTCAACATATTGATAACATTTGTTGTTCTATCCTTTAGAGCAAACGAGAACATCTTGGCAATTTTTCCTATCTTAGATTTATAAAAAATATCAAATGCATCTTCTGATTTAAAGCTTAAATCACTATAATCTTTTAAAAACTCTGGATAAAAATCAGGAACAAACTTATCTGAAATACAACCAATAACTGCAATCCATAAATCCTCTTTTTTTTGAGAGACTTGATAACAAAGATAAGTAGTTGGCTCTACAGTAGTCCCATTATTATTAAGAAGAGGATTATAATAATTAACAAAATCAGGAATATTCTTTTTATCAATAATATGATGGTCAATCCAGACAATTGGGACATTGATTTGTTCAACTTCCTTAAAGAATTCCTTAGAAATAACCGGTTTATCCAGAATAAAGATGTAATCTGCATTTAATTCTCTAATTTTTCTAAAATAATCGGGGGTTAATTCAGGAAAAGATTTAATTGGAATGCCTTTTCCCCTTCCTATATATCTTTGTAATAAAAGAAAACTACATAATCCATCATTATCATTATCAAAAAAGAACAAGGGATTTTGTGCCTTTTCAAGATGTTCTTTAATCTCCTCAACTTGTTTTTTTGTTAACATTTTACTCCTTTAACAGCTCCATAAATTAGAGGTAAAGCAATAGTTGCATCACAGTAAACATTAACATACTTTCCTTTCCCTTGCATTTTCCCCCATGAAATCCCTTCTGTTAATGGAGCACCACTAGAACCTCCTGATTCGGGCCTATCAGTTGTTATTTGAATTCCATAATTTGCACCTTCTTTATTTGAAAACTGCATTGCTTGTTGAATAAAGTTTTTTGGCAATCCTCCACCAACATAAATAACTCCTGCTTTTTTACAAGTCCAAGAGATATCAAGAATTTCTTTTAAATCATCAAAAACATCAACATTTAACTTCTCTCCACTATTTTCCTCTTTTACTAATCTCCCCCATATCATTAAACCAATTCCTGAATCTGCAATCCCTGGACAGAAAATAGGGATTTTCTTTTCATAACAGATTCTTAAAATACTCTTCTTATCTTTTATGTTTTTCCCAATCTCCCACAAAAATTCCTTAATATTCATCTTTCGAGGTAAATTAGGATATATTTTTTCAAAGAAATCCTCCAAAGTCTGATAAACTTCATCTTTTAGTAAAACATTATATATCCTATCTATTTTCTTATCTTTTAGTTTAATATCATCAACATTCTCAACAGATTCTTCTAATTGATAATGTTTTTCCCCCAAGGCCTCAATTAAATCATGAGTTAAATTAGCACCAGTTGTTACAAAAACATCAATCATCCCCTCATCTAACATATCAATAATTATTTCTTTCATTCCCCCTGGAATCATTGCTCCTGCAACTCCAAAGAAGATAGTACATTCCTTATCCTTAATCATCTCTTTTAGAATATCATTTGCTTCTCCAATTTTTCTAGCTCCAAATCCAACATATCTCATGTCTTCTACTAATTCAGAAACCTTCATATCCTTCATTACCTTAATTGGCTTAATCTCTCTCATAATATTTTGTAAAAACGTAATTTTAAAAACATATGTATTTGTTTAGCTTATAAAACTTGTTAAAAAATACTATACATTCTACAATCAAAATCTTTTTAAATAAAGATAATTAGATAATACAATGAATAAATGGTTTGAACTTATACTAGGATTAATCTTACTTATAGGAGTTATCTTAATAGCATGGTATTCATCAGTATCTCAGTGGACTATATTAGGAAAAGATCTTAATTTTCTTCATTCAGCATGGATCTTTCTAAAAGGAGGAATTTTCTGGTTTGTAGCCTTACTAGGACTTCTCTTTATTATATTGGGAATTAGTGATTTAAAGGAATAAAAAAATTTCTAATTAAAAAATCTGTAATATAAAAATTACATTAAATATTCTCCCTAAAATATAAAAAAATTTATATTTATTCAAGCATTAAAGCAACAATTGCTGCTACTAATCCACCAATAACATCTAACCACATTCCAGTTACCCAGTGACCTACTGCTGCTACAAGACCTGCAATAACAATCACCCATTTTTGCCAATCAGTCATTTTAACCTCCTTCTAATTTAATTTGATAAGGATAATAGTTAAGAAGAGTATTTAAAACTAACTAATTTATCGAGATATAGAGATAATAATTCCCTCAATAATTGCTGCAATAATTAAGAGAGGAATAATAATAAATAAAAGAACTCTTAATGAATTTTTAAGATATTTCTTAAAGGATTTAGTTTTATTTTTCTGGAGAATAAATGTTCCAAATTTTAATCCTAAACCAAAAGAAATAAAGATTGCAGGTAATTCAAAAATTCCGTGGGGTAAAAGTTTCCACAAAACAAAAAACCCTTCTTCTCTTACACTAATAGATGCAATAAAACCAACCAAATAACCATTAATAATAGCTATAATAATTGGAAAGATACCCAAGAATACCCCAAAAATTATTCCAAAGAAACTGGCTTGTAAATTGTTTAGAAAAATAAATCTAATCAATTCCCCTTGAGACATATCCTTGGTTTTTTCTAAAAGCTCCTTTATAAATTTGAATATCTGTTCTATAATCGGCTCAGGAGTTGGAAGAAAAAAACCAATAAGAAAGAAAAAGAAGAAAACTCCTATAATTGAATAAATGAAATTTTTAGATTCCAAAATATAATCTAAACTTTTTTTAAATTCATTTTCTAAATTAAATCTGCTTTTCATCTTAACTAAAATGCCTACTGATATATCTAGTTTTATTTTTATAAGTATTTCTTAAATAGATTCCATAGATTATTCCAATTATTAATCCTCCAAGATGTGCTGTATTTCCAATTGGAATATTCCCTGTAACAGAAATAAACCAGAGTACAACTAAAATTCCTGGAGCTGCATATTTCATTTTTATGGGAATTGGAATAAACATTATATAAACGGGTAAATTGGGTGTGATTATCATTAAAAACCCAATTAATCCAAATAGAGCTCCTGATGCGCCAACAGCAAAAGTATTAAGATCATTTTGAAACATTGAGGATAAAACAAAAAATAGGCCTGCAAATAATCCTGATATTAAATAAAAGTATAAATATCTTTTAGCACCCAAAATTTTTTCAACTAAAGTTCCAATAAAAAATAAAGAAAGCATATTTGCAAAAATATGCAGAGTATTCACGTGCATAAACATACTTGTTAAAAAAGTCCAGATATATTCTCCCTGAATAATATTATATGGATTTATTGCAATATAATCCCAAAATTTTAAATTATTATAAATTAAAATTTTGAAAATAATGTATAAGAAGATATTTATTAAAATTAAATTAGTATTTATACTGAAATTAGCAAAAAAACTACTTCTCTTCTTAGGATAAATCCTATAAACTCCAACCATTATTAATTATCTTCTCTTTTTCTTAGTCTTCTTTTTTATTTTTTTGATCTTAGGATTCTTCCTTATCTTTTTCTTAATCTTCTTTTTCTTTTTAATAGGCTTCTTAATCTTTTTCTTAATCTTCTTTTTCTTTCTAGTAGCCTTTCTCTTTTCTAATCTTAATTTTTCCTGCTTTTTAATCTCTTTAAGTTTTATCTTACCTATCTTTTCTTTTTCTTTTTTAACTTCTTCTTCAACAAAATCTAATTCTTTTTCTAATTTATTAAGATTTTTTTTAAATTCCCTTAAAACTTTAGTATTATCCCTAATAGAAAAGATATTTCCACATTCATTGCAAGTAAAATCATGAAGCAAGGCATTTTCCTCATTAAATTCTATATTACATCTCTCGCAAATATAAAACTGTTTTATCTCTCTACTTCTTATTTGATGGTTTAATTGATCGATTCTCTTTTCTAAAGTATTCCTTAAGAATTCCAGAGATTTGAAGATTTCAATTTTCCAAAAATAAGTATACCACCCTTTTCTTTTATCTTTTTTTCTTATTGAAGACACTAATCCACTATCTGAAAGCTTATAAAGAATATTCCTTGTTTGATTAATTGTAATGTCCATCTTTTTTGCTATTATGAATTCATTTACATGTTTTTTGCTATCAAGTAAATCGACTATTTCTTCTACAGGTCTTCCGACGACAATAACTACAACTTCCTTAAGAAATTTTTTTAACATTTATATAATAAAAATAACCTAAATAAATACCTTTCGGTTTTTATTAATAATATTTATTTAACTCTAGAAAAAATAAAGTTTTTAAACCTATATATCTTATCATATATATTAAAATATAGATTTAAGACTATAATAAGATGGGATGGTTTAATAAAAAAGAAGAAAAAGAAAAAGGTATTCCATTATTACCTAAACTTCCTGAACTTCCAAAAATAGATGATGAACCTGATTACCCTAGTGAACCTCTTCATCAATTACCAAGTTTTCCAAATAATTCTCTTGGAGAAAAATTTTCTCAAAATGCTATAAAAGATGCTATTACTGGGAAAAAGGAAGGTGAAGAAGAGTCTATTCCAGATGATTTTGCGAATAGTAGGATGCGGATGATGGAAGAGCCTCTAAAAGAACCACTAACTAAAGAAATTCCTGAAGGATTTAGAGGTACAACAAAGAAAGGGAAAAAAACAGGACCTGTTTTTATAAGAATAGATAAATTTGAAGAAAGTTTACAAATATTTGAAGAAGCAAAAAGAAAAATATCTGAGATGGAAAAAATATTAAAAGAAATAAAAGAGATAAAAGAAGAAGAAGGAGAAGAATTAAACTCCTGGGAAAATGAAGTACAATTAATCAAAAAACAAATTGAAAGAGTAGATAAAGAACTTTTTTCTAAGATAGAATGAAATTAAAAAATAACAGAAAGAAAGACGAAGATACAATCCATATTAAAATTGATTATAATGAAGCACTTCAATCAAAAAAAGATATACTTCTCTCAGAGATGAATTTATTAAAGGTAATAAAGATAATAAAAAAATACCATTCTTCTAGAATGAATGAACTAAAATTAAAGTTAAAATTATATAAAAAAATAAAGGGAATAAATATTCAAATGAAAAAATTGCAAAATGCTCTTCCAAAAACCGGGATTTCAAATGTATTAAAAGAAAAAAAATCCTTTAAAAAGATTAAAAATAAAAAAATATCTAGAACTAAAGATAAAAAAAAGGATAATGCGGTAGAATCTCAACTTAAGGATATTCAAAATAAACTTAATTCTTTAAATTGAATGTAGATAATTAGAGATAAACAAATATTTTTAAAACTCTAGTTCTTAATCAAATAATGATAAATAGAAAAGAATTAATAAAAAAATATATTGAATTTTTTAAATCAAAAGATCATAAAGAAATTCCAAATGCAAGCCTTATTCCTGAAAACGACCCAACAACATTGTTTATTTCTGCAGGAATGCATCCTTTAGTTCCATATCTTTTGGGGCAAAAACATCCTTTGGGAAAAAGAATTGTAAATGTTCAAAAATGTATTAGGACAAGAGATATTGACGAAGTTGGAGATTCAACACATCACACTTTTTTTGAAATGCTTGGAAACTGGAGTTTAGGAGAGTATTGGAAAAAACAAGCAATTGAAATGAGTTTTGAATTAGCAACAAAAGAATATAAATTTCCTATTGAAAGATTAGCAGTAAGCATCTTCAAAGGTGATAAAAACGCTCCAAAAGATACTGAATCAGAAGAAATTTGGTTATCATTAGGAATTCCTAAAGAAAGAATTGCTTTTCTTGGAAAAGAAGATAATTGGTGGGGTCCTGCAGGCAAAACAGGTCCTTGTGGTCCAGACACTGAAATGTTTTATTGGAAATTAAATAACAAACCAGCTCCAAAAAAATTTAATGCTTCTGATAATAATTGGGTTGAAATTTGGAATGATGTTTTAATGGAATATAACAAAGATAAAAAAGGAAATTACAATGAGGCAAAACAAAAAAATATAGACAATGGAAGAGGTGTTGAAAGAATTTTAGCAGTAATAAATGGTTTTGATGATAATTACTTAACAGAAATATGGCAACCAATAATTCAGAAGATTGAAACAATATCTGGAAAAAAATATGGAAAAAATAAAAAAGAAACTAAAGCAATAAGGATTATAGCAGACCATATTAAAGCTTCTGTTTTTATAATTGCAGATGGAATTACTCCAAGTAATAGTGAACAAGGTTATGTATTAAGAAGGCTTATAAGAAGATCTGTAAGATATGGAAAAGAGATTGGAATAAAGAATTTTGTAAAAGAAATTGTAGAACCAATTTTTAATATTTATAAGGATTATCCTAAATTAAAAAATAATAAAGAAAAAATCTTGCAAGAATTAGAAAAAGAAGAAAGTAAATTCCTAGGCAAAATAGAACAAGGAACAAGAATTTTTGAGAAAATTACTATAAATAAAAAGAAGATCTCTGGAAAAGATGCTTTTCTACTCTATCAAAGTTATGGCTTTCCTTTTGAGATGACTAAAGAATTAGCAAAAGAAAAAAATATTAAGATAGATAAGGAAAGTTTTAATCAAGAACAAGAAAAACATCAAAAACTTTCAAGAACCTCAACAGAAGGAAAATTCAAGTCCGGTTTAGCAGATCATTCAGAAACAACTACAAAACTTCATACAGCAACACACTTACTCTTAGCTGCAATCAAAACAGTTTTAAAAAATAAAAACATAATTCAGAAAGGAAGCAATATAACCCGAGATAGATTAAGATTGGATTTTAATTTTCCAAGAAAATTAACATCTAAAGAAAAAAGTAAGATTGAAGAATTAGTTAATGCACAGATACAGGGAGCATGTGAAGTTGTGCGTGAAGAAATGCCTCTTAAAAAAGCAAAAGAAAAAGGTGCAACAGGAGTATTTGATGTAAAATATGGCGAAGTGGTCTCAGTTTATACAATTAAAGATTGTTCAAAAGAAATTTGTGCAGGACCTCATGTAAAAAATACTTGTGAACTAGGGACATTTAAGATTAAAAAAGAAGAATCATCTAGTGAAGGCATTAGAAGAATTAAAGCTATTTTGGAATAATTTTACTCTAAATAAATTCCAGGCCTCCCTGGCTTAACTTTTTTTGATTTATTTTCAGGATCATATTTTTTCTTATCATTAACTACAAATATTTTGATATTTTTAACCTCTCGATAAATCTTTAGTTCATTTGGCAATACATAAACATAAACTTGGGCATCTTTTTTTCCTGTTAATTTTTTAATATGTCCTATATCTTCAATCAATTTTTCAACAGCTTGTTCTTGCTTCTCAAGTTTTTCATTAATTTTTCTATTGTCTGCAGCAGGCCATCTTGCCACTGAAATAAACTCTTTATTTCCAATTTTTTCCCAAAGCTCTTCTGCAACATATGGACAATATATATGCAACATAGACAAAAAACTTTCAGCTGTTTTTTTATCAATTGATTTTCCTGCAAGATAATCAAATAGTTTTCTAATTTTTATAATCGCAAGATTATGTTTAAACTCTTCAACATCCATAGTTACTTGTTTTATTGTTTGATTCAATTTACTTTCAATTATTGTATCTGTTTTCCCAAATTTCAATTTAGTAAAATAATCATATACTCTTCTCACAAAATTAAAATTACTTTGCATACCATTTTCATTCCAATCAAAATCACTATCTGCAGCAGAACTTGAAACAAGATATAACCTCAATGAATCAGCACCATATTTCTTGATAATATCAAGAGGCTCAACAACATTTCCTTTTGATTTTGACATTTTAGAACCATCTTCAGCATTGATAATTCCTTGTGTAAAGTATTCTAAAGCAGGTTCATCAAATTTCAACAATCCAATATCTTTCAAAAATTTTGTATAAAATCTTGTATATATCAAATGCATTGTTATATGCTCAGGCCCACCAATATACTTATCAACGGGTGCCCAATAATTAACTTTCTTTTTATCAAAAATCTCTTTTTTATTTTTAGGATCAGAATACCTATACATATACCATGAAGAATTAGCAAAAGTATCCATTGTGTCTGTCTCCCTTTTTGCTTTTGCTCCACATTTAGGACATTTGACATTCACAAACTTTTCATTTGTTAACAAGGGATTTCCTCTACCAAATTTAACCTCTTTTGGAAGTTCAACAGGCAAATCTTTTTCAGGAACTGGAACAATTCTACACTCATTACAATATATAATTGGAATTGGTGTACCCCAGTATCTTTGTCTTGAAATCAACCAATCTTTTAACCTATATTGAACAACTTTTCTCCCTAGTTTTTTACTAACTAAAAATTTTGAAATCTCTTCCTTGGCTTTTTCATTATTTAATTCATTAAATTTTCCAGAACTAACTAATTTTCCAGAACCAATATGTGCTTGTTGGCCTATTCTTTTGCCGTCAATAACTTGCTTGATCTCTATTTTATATTTTTTAGCAAAGTCAAAATCTCTTTGGTCGTGTGCAGGAACAGCCATCACCATTCCACAACCATAGTCAGCAATAACAAAATTTCCAGCATAAATAGGAATTTTCTCATTATTAATTGGATTACTTGCATAACTTCCTGTAAAAACCCCTTCCTTCTCCAAATCAGCCATCTCTTTTTCAGAAACAGATTTTATTCTTTTCAAAAACTTTTCAATATCTTTTTTTTGTTCTTTTGTAACTAAATCCTTTAATTTCTCATGTTGAGCAGAGATAACCATAAAAGTTACACCATAAACCGTGTCAGGTCTTGTTGTAAAAATTTTCCATTTTTTATTATTAACTTTAAAATCAATCTCAGTTCCATGACTTTTTCCAATCCAATTTCTCTGTCTCTTTTTTGCATTATCAGGCCAATCAATTTTATCCAACCCCTTAAGCAAATCTTCTGCATAATTTGTTATTTTTAAAAACCATTGTTCTAAATGTTTAATTTCAACATCGGTATCATCATGTCTCCAACATTTCCCCTCAACAACTTGCTCATTTGCTAAAACTGTTTTACATTTTTTACACCAATTAACAGGAGCTTTATTCCTATATGCAATCCCCTTATCCAACATTTTCAAAAAAATCCATTGATCCCATTTATAGAACTCGGGATTATGACTCATAACAAGTCTTGACCAATCATAACTCCAACCCATTGCCTTTTGCTGCTTCATGAAATTTTTCATAGATTTCTCAGTATATTTCAAAGGGTGCTCTCCCGCTTCAATTGCAGCATTTTCAGCAGGCAACCCCAAACTATCATAACCAATTGGATAAAGAACATTATAACCTTGCAACCTCTTAAATCGTGCATAAATATCCCCTAAAGAAAAAACAAAAGCATGCCCTATATGCAAACCTTCTCCAGAAGGATAAGGAAACATATCAAGAACATAATATTTTTTTTTCTTACTTTCTTTTACTTCAAAAATCTTCTTCTGCTCCCATTTCTTCTGCCACTTAGTTTCTATCTTCTTAAAATTATACCCCATATACAAGAGATTACTTAGCAACTTTTAAATATTACTTTTTATTAAATTATTTATGGAAAAGATACAAGCATATCTTATAGGAGAAATTATCTCAAGTAATACAAATGAAGCTCACACACTTTATAAAAAAAGTTGTTTTGGAGAACCAATAGGAGATAAAATACAATACTCTCTTTCTGAAACATTATTCTTAATAGAAAAAAGAAAGATGGAGATAATATCAAAAACTAAAAAGATTCATCTAAAAGAGTTAATAAAAAAGTTTCAGAAGATTGATAAGAGAATTCAGATAAAATATCCTGTATTTAAGGATTTAAGAGATAGGGGATATATTGTTAAAACAGCATTAAAATTCGGGGCAGATTTTAGAGTTTATGACAAGGGACAAAAACCCGGAGGAAAACATGCAAAATGGATAGTTTTTACAGATTATGAATCAAATAGAATTAGCTGGTCAGAATTTTCATCAAAAAATAGGGTTGCTCACTCAACGAGAAAAAGTTTATTATTAGCAATTGTTGATGAAGAAGGATCAATATCTTATTACACAGTAAATTGGATTAAACCTTAAAAAAATAATTTTAGTCTCCAGTTTAATATTCTAAGATTTTTTCAACTCAAATCTCTAAGATAATTTATTTCTAAAATTCTTCTCGAAACAATCAAAAACCTTATAATATAGATACTTTTAATTTAATTATGCCTATCCAGGATACAACAAATATAAAAGAAAAAATAATATCAATCTTCAAAATAAGAGGTCCAAGTTTACCCGTTCATATTGCAAGTAGAATAGGATTAAGTATTCTTTTTACATCAGCATTTCTCGCTGAATTAGTATCTGATAGAAAAATTATAATAAGCAACATGAGGGTTGGAAGTTCACCAATATATTTTATTAAGGGCCAAGAACTAATGCTTGAGAGATTTTCACAGCATCTTCAAAGTAAAGAAAAAGAGGCATTTATTCTTTTAAAAGAAAGAAAAATATTAGATGATAAAAAACAAGAACCTGCAATTAGAGTTGCACTTAGATCAATTAGAGATTTTGCAATACCCTTCAGAAAAGATGAGGATATTTTCTGGAGATATTTTACAATAAAAGAACCAGAGATTAAAGAAATCCAAAAGTCTATTAAGAGTATAGAAAAAAGAATCATTCAAGAAAAACAAGAATTGAAAACTAAAGAAAAACCAAAGAGAAAACCAATTAGAAAGAAGATTTCACAAAAAAAGAATGAAAAATTCTTTAACAAAGTAAAAGAATTCTTATTAGAAAAATCCATAGAAATTTTAGATATTAAAGATTTTAATAAAGATAATCTTACACTAAAAATTAGAGATAATGGAAAAGAACAACTATTAATTGCATATAATAAGAAAAGAATCAATGAATCAGACTTAATTAAAATCCATAAAAAATCTTTAGAATTAAATCTCCCTTATATTATCTTAAGTTTAGGAGAAACGCCCAAAAAATTAGATGAGCTAATTAATGCAATAAAGAACTTATCAAGGATAGAAAAATTAGAATAAAAATATTTAAAAAGTCTTACTTAGATACTTGAATATGGGAAAGATAAAATCAAAGTTAACAAGAAGAACTGCAAATACCTTAATTAAAAAAGGTATTGAATTTAATGAAATTTTTGAAAAGAATAAAAAGATACTCGGGAATAGCATGCCAAGTAAAAAATTAAGAAATCAAATAGCGGGATTTTTATCAAGAATAAAAAAACAAGAAGAAATAAATAGAGCAAAATTGTTAGGAAAATAGAAATTATTAATTTCTCTTAGATAATTTATCTAATTTTTTTTCAATTCTAATTACATCTTTCTTTATAGAATCAATCTTCTTTAATTTTTTCCTATCCTGGAAAAACATTATTATATAAAAACTAATCCACAAGACAAGCAGTATCCCTATTGCCTGCATCCATAAGGCAACTTTTCCAACTTCAAGTATTGCACTTGACAAAACTTCTGTTGAGATATTCACAACCTCTTCAATCACCATAAATAAATAAGGGGAAAAAGGTTTTAATAATTATCCCTTAAAAAATTTAGCTAAAATTTTTTGGAGAGGACTAGGAAATGAAACCTTAATGTAAAAACCTTTATATCGTAGGATATTTAAACAAGAATTTTCTTTTAATTTTGGCTACATAGTTCAGTGGTAGAACGCTTGTCTCATGAGCAAGAGGTCCTGGGTTCAACTCCCAGTGTAGCCATTTTAACTTTTATTAATAAATTTTATTTCCCCATCATCCTTTTTTCTAGGGATAATATGAAAATGAACATGTTTTACAATTTGTCCTGCAACTTTAAAATTATTATTAATAACATTAAACCCTTTTGCCTTTTTTTCATCCATTAATTTTAAAGAAGTTTTCTTTATGCAATCAATCAACTCTTGTCCTAAACTTGTAGGCATATCAAGAATATTTTCAAAATGTTTTTTTGAGATAACTAGGCTGTGTCCTTCAACTCGAGGATTAGCATCGGGAATTGAAAGGAAATTCTCATTTTCATAAATCTTTTTAGTAGGAATTTCTTCTCTTATTATTTTACAAAATATACAAGTATCTTTCATAGATAATAGTAATAAAAATGGTTTAAAACTTTTTCCATAGATAATCTTACAATCTTAATAAAAAATACTTAAAGATAAATTAAAAAAATTAAACAAAAAATTGTATGATTTATCTTTTTTTCTTTTTAGCAGCTTTCTTCTTTGTTTTTTTCTTTGCTTTTTTCTTTGTTTTTTTCTTTGCTTTCTTCTTTGCCATTATAACTACCTCTTTTTTAATTAATAATATTAGGAATTAATTATTTATAAACTTTCTTATAAAAAAATTTCTGGTAAAATGTTAATCTTTATTAAAGATAATTCTAAATTAAGTTTTATTTTTCCCGACGATAAAAAGGAAAAAATTATTTCACTAATTTTCCTGCAGCTACAAATTCAATTTCACAATTAATTAATTTTTTCAAAATTTCCTTAAGTTCGGAGATTTTCACCCTAATTTGTTTTTTTGTATCTCTAGATCTTATAGTAATATCTTTCTTTTTTATAGAACCTTCATCGACAGTTATACAAAAAGGAGTTCCAATCTCGTCATTTCTTGCATAGCGACGGCCAAGTGAACCTGATTTATCGTAGATAACATTCCATTCTTTTTTTAAATCATTAAAAATATCTTCTGCAATTTTTTCAAATTTTGGCTGTTTGACTATTGGAAATATCGCTGCCTTAATTGGAGACAATTTGGGATGTAATCTTAAGATAATATTTCTCCTTTTAGGATCATATGTATATGCATCAAATATAAAAACGAGAAAAGCTCTTTCAACTCCTTGACTGGGTTCACAAACAACATGAGGTATTATTTTTTTATCCTTATTATTTATCATATTCAAGTTTACTTTTGAATGTTCTTGATGCTGTTTTAAATCAAAATCAGATCTATCAGCAATACCTTCAAGTTCTTTCCATCCAAATGGGAAATTATACTCCAGATCCCATGTATCTGATGCATAATGTGATTTCTCCTCTCGAAGATGTTGCCTTATTCTAAATCTATCTGGATTAACTCCTAGTTTAATAAACCATAAAAATTCTTGTTCTAACCAATAAGCATGCCATATTTTTTTTATAATTCCTTTTTTTAAAGCTTCCTTAATCTTCATTTTAATTGGATCCTTTTTGTCCTCTTGCATTTCTGCAGAATAAACTAATATTTCAGTATTTCCAATTTTATAAGGACAATTTTCATTAGGGTCAACAAAATATTCAATTTCCATTTGTTCAAATTCCCTGCATCTAAATAAAAAATCCCTTGGAGCAATTTCATTTCTAAAAGCCTTTCCTATTTGTGCCATACCAAATGGGAGTTTTAGTCTTGCATTCTCTTGAACAAATTTGAAATTAGTAAAGATAAGTTGTGCTGTTTCGGGCCTTAAATAAGAAATATTAGAATCTTCCCTTATAGGTCCAACTCTTGTTGTAAACATTGTATTAAATTCTCCTTTATTAATAAATTCTCCTCCACATTTTTCACAAACAACTTTTCCAAATTCATATTTATCTACTTTAGTTTTATTATTACATTTTTTACAAACAACCGCTAAATCTACAAAACTTGCAACATGACCTGATGCTTCCCAAACTTTTGGATTAGTTATAATACTTCCATCTATACCTACAACATCTTCTCTTTGTCTAACATGGAAATTCCACCAATTTTCTTTGATATTATTTTTTAATTCAACTCCTAGATGTCCAAAATCCCAAAACCCGGAAAAACCTCCATAGATATCTGAAGAAGGATAAACAAACCCTTTTCTTTTGCAAAAAGATGTAATGTCTTCTATTGAAATCTTAGTATTTACTTTTTCATCTTCTTTGTCTATTTTAGTCTCTTTTTTTTCTTCCATTTTTTTCATTATTTGTATTTTCTTTTTTTCTGCATCTTTTTTTATTTTTCCAAGATACGCTAAAGTTTTTGTTTTTACTTTTCCGTCGACGCGTTTGTTTTCATTAAGGTAATAATAATCTTTTCCATTAATTATTTTTTTAACAATGAAAGCCATTTAAAATTAGGCACTACAAACTATTTAAATATTTTTATGTAAAATCATTCACCGATAATCTTAATTAAAATCCTTTTATTTCTTTGTCCATCAAATTCCCCATAGAAAATTGTTTCCCAAGGACCAAAATCCAAATCCCCTTTAGTTATTGAAACTGTTGTTTCTCTTCCCATAATTGTCCTCCATAAATGAGAAAATCCATTATCCTCTCCTGTTCTGTGGTGTTTGTAATCTTTTTCTTTTGGTGCAAGTTTTTCTAACCATTCCTTAAAATCTTCTATTAATCCCGATTCATTATCGTTAATAAAAACAGATGAGGTTATATGCATTGAATTAATAAGAGCTATTCCTTCTTTAATTTTAGATTCTTTAACTGCTTTATGAACTTCACTTGTAATATTAATAAAATCTACTTTGTTTCTTGTGTTTATTGTTAAGTATTTAGTGTGTGTTTTCATCTTAAAAAAGCACGGGGTGGGACTCGAACCCACGATCAACTGCTCTGCAGGCAGTGGTAATAGCCGCTATACGACCCGTGCTTAAAGAGTTATAATCGATAACCTATTCTTAAAAGGAGTATATGTATATAAAATCCTTTCGATTTCGATATTTGATATCCTGTAATATCTTTAGAGATTACAAAACCAATTTTCTTCTTTCATAAATTACTATTATTTATTCATAAAAATACTCTGATAAATAATTGGATGATTATTTAAACTATTCATTCTTAATAATTTAATTAAAATGAATGAATTAAATTACCCTTTAATATATCAGATAGAAGAAGAAATGAAAAGGAAACACAAGAAAAGCTTTCCTAAATATAAAATTAAAAGAGAGGAAAATTTAATTAACATACTTAGCGACCGAATAGAAGTAACTAAAACACCTATAAATAACTTCAAAGATAGGCACTTAATTTATGAAGTTAAAAAGGGAAATATATGACTTATATACTCCCGACATTAAAAAAAGATTTAAAAGAAACCGCTGATTCAAGTGAGAAAAGATATTAGATAATTTTAAATTATATAATTCTTGAGATTAAAAAGAGAAATCAAAATAAGTAAATTAGATTATCCTTTTTATAATATGCCCCCGACAGGATTCGAACCTGCGACCTATTGCTTCCTTCTGAAGCTAGAATTAACTAGCTTATATTAATAGAAGGCAATCGCTCTATCCAGGCTGAGCTACAGGGGCTCTCTAATTAAACTAAGAAAAAATTCTATTTAAAATCTTTCTATTTAGAATTAAACTTCCACAATATCTAAATCACTCACTAAAGAACTATTTTTAAAAACTTTTTTTGCTTCACTTAAAAACTTCTTTAGATCTTTTCTATATCTCTGACTGATATGAGTTAAAACTAATTTTTTTGAATTTGATTTTTTTGCAATTTCTGCTGCCTGAACTGAAGTCATATGCTTGTATTCCTTAGCTAAACTTGTAAGATCTGAAGCATAATTAGCTTCACAAATTAATAAATTAGAATTTTTTACAAGAGGTATAATTTTCTTATTAAAAGAAGTATCTAAAACAAATGAAACTTTTCTATCTTTATCCCTAAATGTTAGATTTTTTGCCAAATATTTCTTTTTATTAAAGACTATATCCTTTCCCTGTTTTAATTTTTGAAGTAATTTTTCTGAAGGAAGTTTTGTTTTCTTTAATTTTTTCTTATCAATTCTTATTCTTCCTTTTTCTACAAAAACATAAGAATTGCAAGGAGGTCCATGAAACACCTTTTTAGACTCCAGATAGAAATTAGGTGTCTCAAAAAATTTCCCTTCTTTTTTGATTTCGATAACGTTTATAGGAAATTTCTTTACAAAGACAAATGTATTGAATAGACTCTTCATAAATTTTTTTGTGCCAATCGGACCATAAATAGATAAGGGTTTATTATGCTTGCCTAAAGCTAAAGTCTGCAATAATCCAGGAATACCCAGAATATGATCTCCATGCCAATGAGTAATAAGAATCTTTGTTATTTTTCCAGGATTTAATTTTGCTTTTCTTATTTGTCTTTGGGTTCCCTCGCCACAATCAACTAAGATATTCTCATCTTTATAATTTAGCCAAATTGAAGTATGATTTCTATTAGCACTAGGAATAGAATCTGATGTTCCTAGAAAAATTACTTTTATTTTTTCTGTCATAAAAAGAAAAGAAGAAAATCCTTTATATAATTTATGAAATTACTCTTTTTTTAATGCAGTTGATGCTGGAGAAATAAAGATTATTGTATCTCCTCTTAGAAAAGTTAACCCAATGTTTCTTTTTAGTTCATTATCCTTCATTTCTTTGGTATTATCTAGAACCAAATTTATATGGATATCAAAAGCAAGAAGTGTTCCAACAAATTGTTGATCGCCTTTCAAATGAACTAAGACTTCTTTATTTTTAGAGTTGTTTAATAAATCCAAGGGTCTTTCAATTCCATTAACCATAATTTAAGTTTGTATAAGTTGTTTATAAATCTTTTTATAATAAAAAATAAAAAGTTTTAATAGAAAGCTATTTAAATAAAAAATTAACTAATGTATTATGAAAAAAGGTAAAAAAATATCTGGAGGCAAATATATTAAAGGTAGAAAAAAGAAACTTTATGAAATGGCCGGACAGAAAAGAATTGTCAAATTAGGGGAAGAAAAAAGAAAAACAAAAAGAATAATGGGCGGAAATAAAAAAGTATTTTTATTAAAGGCAAAATTTGTAAATATTAATGCAAAAGATAAAAAGACAAAAAAAACAGAAATAAAAAATGTGGTTGAAACTCCCTCAAATAGATTCTTGGCACGTCAAAATATCCTAACAAAAGGAACAATTGTTGAAACAGAATTTGGAAGAGTTAAAATAACAAATCGTCCAACTCAGGAAGGAATTGTTAATGGTGTCTTAATCAAATAATATCTTCTCTTTTACTTTTAGTGCATAACTACAAAAAAGGAAAAGTTTATAAAAGAGAAGTGTTTATAAGGCTTACGTTAAACTTTTAAATCTAAATATTAAAATGGCTTTTATAAAAAAATGTCCTGAATGTAATAGTATTAATCTTACTTATGATTCGCATTTAGGAGAGGTTATCTGTAATGATTGTGGCCTTGTAGTTGAAGAAAAAATGGTTGACACTGGAGTAGATTTACAAGGAAAATTCGATAAAAGTGAGAAAAAAGGCCGTGGTGGAGCACCAATTAGCATGCAGAAATTTGATAAAGGATTAACAACAAATGTTGGGGAAATTTCAGATATTTACAAATTAGAATCAGGACAGACAAGAAAATTCTTAAGATTAAAAAAATGGCAGGAAAGAGTATCAACAAGTATTGAGAGAAATTTAAGACTCGCAATGGCTGAATTAAGAGTTATTGCAGCTTATTTGAGTTTGCCAAATGTTATAAGAGATGAAGCTTCAAGAATCTATAATTATGTTTTACAAAGAGGTTTAGTTAGAGGTAGAAGTATGGAATCAGTAATTGCTGCATGTTTATATACTGCCTGCAGATCATATAATATCCCAAGAACATTGGATGAAATTGCAACAGCATCAGATGTTGAGAGAAAAGAAATAGGAAGAACATATAGATTTGTTATAAGAAAACTAAAAATTAAAGTAAAACAAAGTTCGCCAAAAGATTATATTTCCAGATTTTCATCTGTTTTAAAATTATCTCCTAAAACACAAAGTGATGCATTAAAAGTATTAAAAAAAGCAGAGAAAGTTGAGCTAACTAGTGGCAGGGGTCCTGCAGGAATTGCTGCAGCTGCATTATATGTTGCAGCATTAATTAATGATGAAAAGAAAACGCAAAGAGAAGTTGCAGATATTGCAGGAATTACAGAAGTTACAATAAGAAATAGGTATAAGGAACTTATTGATAGATTAAATTTAGCAGATAAGATAAAGGCAAAAGAAGCTGAATCAAAGAAAAAAACTTGAATTCTAAAACTTTTTATATAGATAGTTAATTATAATTCTATTAGCCTTAAGCCTAATTTAAAGGAAGGGTTGATAAGGGAAACCTTGGTTTCCTTTATGCGGGGATGCCGGAGTGGTCAAACGGGCCAGGTTTAGGACCTGGTAGCTTAGTGCTTACATAGGTTCGAATCCTGTTCTCCGCATTTTATTATGAATTCTAAATATCATTTATGTAATGATTATATAGTTACTACAGAATAGAAATATTTATAAACCCTTTAATTCTAAATATCTTATGAAAAATCTTTATTCAAATTTAAGACAAAAATTAACAAATGTAGAAAGAAAAATATTTGGAGATTATTTAGCTTCAGAAATAAGCCCAAAACAAACAGGTGCTATTTTCACGTTGGGAGGATTACTTTTATTTACACCTTCATGTAAAACTCTGGATATTCAAAACCCATTTGAATCATATGGTAGTGCGCAAACAGATACAAGAAAATTAAAAGAAGGAACAACAACACATAAAATTAAATCATATACTATGGATGGTATAAAAGCATGTAAGGGAACTGGGAATGATGTAAAATGTGATAACTATTTTGCAAGATCACTTCCTGATAATAAAACAGTAGTAATAGCTGGAAAAACACTAGATAGATCTTTAATCTTAGAAGGAACATATTTAATTCCTGATGGAAATCATGATGAAACAATAACTTCTACTGGAGTGAAAACTAAATCAAATGAAATGTATGCTCTTGTAAATGTAATACGTAGTGGAAAAAAAGGAATTGCAAAAGTTAATAACTGTAATAAATTAGAAGAAACAACAATCCTTTATGATAGAGGAAATTTAAAAACAAAAACAAAGGATAAGGGGAAAAAATTTGTAGTACAAAAAAGAACATCATCTACTCAAAAGAAACTTCAACAATTATTAATTGGAAAAAATAAGAACAAATATGATATAATTAATACTAAAGATGGAATTGCAGGAAACTTAGACAGACTTCAAATAACGATTCTAGATAGTCAAGGAGATAAAAAAGATGGATATATTACTAGAATAAGTGTAAGAGATGGTAAAACAAAAACTTCGCATCTTAAAAGAGGAATGCAATATGTACCTGTAAGAATTAATAGATTTGCAGATCATGCAGTTCCAGAATCAGATCCTGTAGATGAAAATAATGGACAAATAATTCAAGATTTAGAAAAGGATTTAGTATCTATACCAACACCAACAAAAAAAGTTGAATGTACTAAAGATTTTGGAGTTAGTGATTCTTTTGATTTTTCAGAACAAGATATTAAAACACCTAAAAAGAAAAGAAAATGTTCTGAATTTGAAGTTGAAAATAATTCAGTTGTTGCTACACCTAGTTTAAATATATCTTGTATAAAAGATGGGATTGAAGGATATAAGAATTACACATTAACTGAATTTGTAGATGCTTTTAAAAGTGCAAATGATAAAGATAAATTCCTTAATGGAGATAATAAGGTTAAACTTAAACAAGGAGAAACATACACTCTTCCACAATTTAAATAAGATTGTTTAAAGATTAATTATTAATCTGATATTTGACCTATTTGTTCTTCTTTAATAATTATAGATTCCTTTATTGCTGCTCCTTGATTAATACAAATAACTTCAAACGTAATTTTTTTATCTGTTGTAAGATGATTCTTAATAGAAAAGATATTTTTCTCTCCTGAAATCTTTTTATTAAATAGACTAACTACACCTCCAAATCTAATCTTTTCTAATTTAATCTCATTACATCCTCGAGATTCTACTTCTAAATAAACTTTTGCATCAGTAGTATAAGCAATATATATCCCATTTTCTTCTAACATCTGTATTTTCTCCCCAGAATCATCCTCTGTCCAAAGATTAAAATTTATTGAAGGTTCTATTTCTGGAAGATATTTATCATTTCTTATAACACTCAATTCATTACTACTTGTTATTTTTTCACTTCCAATTCCTGCTTCAAAATAGAACTCAGGTGTTCCTCCAAATAATCCATCATCCTGCCATTCTGCTATCCACCCTAATTTGGCAATATTTCCTTCAAATACTTTTAATAAAGACACAGTTCTGAAAAGAAAATCATCTTCAGAAAGAATATCTTTCTCACGAACAATAAATGCTATTTTTTTTCCATTACAATTCTCGTTTCCTTCAACAACTAAATTAACTTTAGTCCCCTCAAAAACTTTTGTTTTACTCCAATAAGCAGATTCAAATTTACATTCTTCATCCTTATCTTCTTTACTTTTTTCAACAACTTTCACTTCTTCCATCTCTTCAACAACTTCCTCTATTGGTTCTGTTGTTTCTTTTCTCTCAACTATTTCCTCTCCTAATTTCACTCCGGCTAACCTAGCATAAGCATTTCCTCTTAAGAAATACAATTGAACTTTTTGATTATTAAATAAAGTTTCCTTAAAAACTTTAGCAATTAATTTTATTTTATATTTATCTCCTTTTTCCTTAATTTCTTCAATTTTCTCCTCAAACTCTGAAGAACCCATAAAACCTCTTCTCTCAAGTTCCTTAAGATTCTCATCAGAAATATCTTTTAAAGCTTCACTTGAAGTTATATTAAAATTAACAGCGTCTTTAACACTATCTTTATCAAGCCAACACTTCATATTATCATCACAGGTTCCAACTTGCACCCATCTTAAACTATCTGTTGCTTTTCCAGGACTCTTTGTTGCACAAACTCTAGTAACTCCTTTATTATAAATTGAAGGATTTAAATAATCATCTGCTCCCTCCTGAATATTTGGAGTAACAAAACTATACAAACTAGGAGTTCCAGAAATACATTCTTTTTCTGATTTTATATCTTTTTTCTCACCTTGTTCTTTTACATATTGATCTTCTACCCAATCCATTGCAAAAGAAGTTGATACTTGTTTAAATCCACATTCTAATTGTCCATTAACATTAACACATAATTCTTGATAACCTGATGGTGCAGTAAGGTCTTTTTTCTCAATTGCAGATTCTCCTTTAGGAATATAACCTGAAGCAATACTAACAGTTGGATTATCTCTAAAATAAGAACTTCCAACAGGACTTCTTAAATAAACATTAAAATAAACTCCAGAATCTTTTCCAGCATAAATACTATAAAACACACTATATTGTGAAACAGGTGGAACAGTTGCATCAGTAAACTTAATTTCATTGAACCATGCACTATATTGTGGTGGAGAATCAGGTTCAATCAAAGCATCAAAAAACTCTCCACTTGCAGGATATCTTGCTGAAATAAAGTTTCTACAAAGAGAGGATCCTACTTCATCTGTTGATCTTGCTTTAAATGCTTTATATGATGCTGCTCCATAATAAGTAGTCATATAATTTACTGATTTTTCAGCATTATCCCCTGCTTCTTGAACTCCTAAATATTCTCCTCCACCTTTTGGACCTCCAAAGGCAAATTCAATTGTTCTTGGAATAATTAATCTTGAAAATGGAGTTGCCTGCCTCCAAAAAAATTCACATAAATAAATACTATGAATTTCATCACAAATTCCTGTTGTTTTTCCTGTTTCTAGATTTTCTTGCAGACAATTTCTATATCCTTTGAAATTTTGAAGTAAACTATCAATTCCTGCATGAATTCCAGATAAACAAACAGGAACTAAAACTCCTCCTTCACTAGGCATTCCAAAATTAGGTAAACATAATAATGAACTTCCAATTATTCCTGATCCAATAACATCATTAACAGGATAGTCTCCTCCAAAATTACATCGGCTTGATGGACAAATAACAGGATCACAAACATTAAAAAGTAAATTACAATCTTTTGGAGACATAAAGTCTTCACAATTCATTCCAGGAAGATTTACAGCAGGAGACCCTACATCTAAATTAACACTTCCACATCCTCTAACATTAACATTAACTTTCTTAACTCCTGCAGTATGTTGTTTTGAAACTTGTTCTATTGCTTCTGTTGCTTGTCTTGCCAATTCATCAGTTTGTTTTTGATCTAAATTATGAAAGGGGCTAATTTTTCCTGTATTATAATCAAAAACTTGACAATCATCATCTTCACTAATTTTATTATCTCCCATTACATTACAAACTTTAAATCTTGCAACTTGTGGAGAATCTTGATATGATTTACTTCCTCCAAAAGATGGGAGTGTTTGCTCTGTTTTAACATACCATCCCTTATCAGGACAAAATGAAACAATTGAAGGCAATCCTTTATATGGAACTGTTTCAAAAAATCTTACAATTTGATCTTCCTTGTTTATTTGGTTGTTGTATGAAGAAGAATCTCTTTTAATAAAAGCAGTATAAAGATCTTTTATTTCTGTACTTTTTTCATTTTTAACCTTAGCAAGTCCACCATCCTTATTTTTATATACTTCTTTAATTCTATAAGCTCCACTCTTTTCTTCAAGTGTAACATAATAAGGATCGTTTTTATGAGTAATTCCTTGAATAGACATTCCTTTTCCTATTTCCTCATTCTCTCCAGTATATTTCCCTCCATAATAAGTGCCTTCTATTTGATCTTCCAAAGGAGGTGGTATAAAAAAAGTCCCATCTGCTCCAAGAATTTTTGCATCTTCTTCATATTTTTCCTTATCCTTGATTTTTTTATAATCTGTCTGAATATTCTCTAATAACTCATATCTTTCTTTTCTTGCTTTGTTCTTTATATTTTCACTATCAACAGAACTACCAATAATCTTATTTAATTCCTCAAGTCTTCTTGCTTTATGTACGCTAAATTGTGAATTGCATTTCCCATCATCTTCCAATTTACTTTCAAATGCTCCAGCAATTCCATTGTCATCCGTTCTAATTGTAATTTTTTCTTTATTCTTTATACTTATTTCACTATCTAAATTATTTATTACTCTAGTAAGCCTATCATCACATAAATCACTATTTTTAAATTCCTTAACATTTTTTGCTTCTGCTAAACTTTCAATATCAGTATCAATCTCATTATTATACCCAATTAAACATCCATCAAGTTTATCCCCTCCATTACCCTCATTTACACACTTCTCTCTATATGCTTGAGTAACTTCTTGTCTTGCACCTGCTTTCCCTTTAAATCCTCCAAAAAAATTCTTAAGTGTTAAAAATCCTCCAACAGTTACACAACTTGCTTTAAGACCCTTAACAACTTTTCCTAAATTAGTATTTATTTTCTCCCATTTTTTAATGGTATCATTTAACGATTCTATTCTATCTCTAGTTTGTTCAGGAGAAAGTTGTATTGCTCTTTTTTCAATTCCAATTTTAAAACTAAAATTAGCTTTTGTTTCTGCATTATCAATATTTGGAATAACGGAAACTTTTGCTTGTTTTTTTAAATTAACATTTATTAAAGTTAAAGTAGTTTTACTACCAAAATTTTCAGGAATTCCTTCTAATAATCTTTTTGTTCCACTAACAACACCATCTTTTCCACCAGGCGTTGTTCTAGTAAGGCTAAATTTAATTTGTGTTGAATTTTCTTTAAGAGATATAAGTTGAATATATTCAGTTCTTTCATCATTTAAATAAAATATCTGATTTTTCATTAATCTAAGAGGTTTTTGCTTTTCATCAGGCATTTTAATTCTTATATCTGCACTATACTCCTCAGGTGTTGGTTCATAAATCCCCTCAAAAGAAATACTTTTAGAAAATCCGTTAATCATAATATCTCTAATTGGACTTCTAGAATTTGAAAGTTGATACTCACTACAAGAACTATCTAAATCAATTTTAGAATCAGGATATTTTTCTTTAAAATTTTCACATAATTCAGAAACTTTTTTAAATTGTTCAAAATGTTTCGCAAGTTCAATTGCATTTTCAAAAGCTTTTTCTCCAAATGTTTCTTGAGAAGTTTCGTCTTTTTTTTCATATGAAAAATCATTAATAATTGTTTCATAATCTTTTATTGCGTTATTGTAGTTTTCATTTTCAGAAAGTTTTGATTCATCCTTAGAAGAATCCTCAATTAAAGAAATAAGAGTAATCTGTCCATTGTTTTTTACAACCTTTTTGATTAATTCATCTTCGAAAGTAACTATTTGTTTATCATAATCAAAATCTTTAATGAAGTAGCCTTTTTTAGTATTATTTTCATAAACTTCAATATATCTCTTATTAATTTTATATTGTCCAAAATCAGTCCATTTAATTTTTTCATTATTAATAGCCTCTCCTGTCAAAGATAAACTTGTAACAAATGCTATTCCCTCTCCTAGATTTTTATCTGGAAGGGTTCCTCCTCCAACTTCAAAAGATTTATCTTTTGGTCCAGCAAGACCAATAATATTTACATTTTTTTCAAAAACAGTACCTCTATTAGAATTAACTCCTTCAATCTCCTTAGATTTTATCACTTTTTTAAACTTTTCTCCTTTCTTATTCAAACCAGAATTAATTCTTTTTGCAATTGAAGAAATTCTTGAGTCACTTAATTTTGTTCCTTCATCTTTTGAACTTTTATATAAATAAACAAATAAATCTTCTTTTTCCTTAGAACCAGTTTCAGATCCGATATAACTTAAATAAACATATTCATTTTCTTTAAAAGAAGGTAATTTATCTCCAATTGAATAATCCCCTTCTTTATCATCTATTTTCAATTCAATTCTAGGACTAATCCCCAAACTAAACTTTTCTGTTTTAGAATCACTCTTACAACTTAATTCAACATAATCTACAAGTCCTTGTTTTTCTATTTTTTTAACACTGCATTTATTTTCTAAAAACTTTTCTCCTTGTGCAACTTCAACAATATCCCCATTAATATCTAATTTAGCTCTTGTATTTGGATTTACTAAACCATCTAATTTTAATTGTAAACTAGCCATACAATAAAATCCTGGAATAAAAATCTTTTTTGAAGTTTCTCCTTTTTTTAAATTAACACTTGAAATTCTTTTAGTTTTATCTTGATAAATAGAAATTGTAGCACCATTATCATCAATTCCTTCTGCTCTTAAAAATCCTTTTTGTTTCCAAAAACCATATTGTTTGTATTTATCAGCTCTTTCCCATCCATCATCATCCATTTCAGGAAGATAATAAATTGCACGTCCAATTCCAAAGGCATTTTCTATATCATATCTTATTTTTGCAGTTAATGTTCCTTCAACCCAATCAGGCATTGCTGATTCATTTTGTTGTTTTTTTAATACAATTACTGCATAACCAATATTTTCTAAAATAGGTGAATTTAACAAAGTTTTATGACTTCCTTTAATTGCAGCTCTTGCAGGATGAAATCCAACTCCTGCAACTTCTTTAGGGTATTTCCCACTAAATGACATATAATCAATTGCTTCAACTTTTATTAAAGGATTAATTTTTGTTGCAGTTAATTGACAAAAAACAGGAGTATTTTGTTCTTCAAGTAAATCTGATCTTACAACAGCAGGATCACAACCAAAAGGACCAACTTGAATAATAAAATCTTGCCCTGCACCACATTTACTAGGGTCCCATCTTGGGGCAATATCTATTCCCTGACGACTTAAATAACCAAAAGATCCTGCACCAGGAGCAGTATATTGAGTACTTGAACTAATATAAGCTGAAACAAAAGAACTAATTAAGAAAATCCCAATTAAGAAGATTACTCCAACTTTTATTTTATTATTTATTTTCATTTAAATATAATATCTAAATCTTTTTCTTCAAATAATATATAATTATTTTGTAATTCTTCAACTGATTTTGGTATTGGTAAACCTCTTGTATTTATTTCAATGATATTTGAATCAACTAACTCAGATTCTAAAATATAATAATTTTCTTTTCCTCCCCCAGATAAAGCAGATGAAACAATTTGTGAAGGCACAACAATCTCAAAACATTTTTCTTCTGTTAAACCAAAAATACCTATAATTCCCGGTTTAGGAACATTCATACATTGCTCACTTGTTGTTGATTCTAATCTTAAAGTAGAATTTTTATAAATATAAACCTGAACTTCATATTGTCCCTCACTTAATTCAACACTTTTTTGTTCTGGATAAACAATTGTCTTTGAAGATTTATCTGAAATAAAACTAATTATTGCATCCTTATTATATTCTTTTCCATCTAATTTTAAATTAATATTCATTTCATAAAGTTTATCTAAAATAATATCTACACTTCCTTCTTCTGTTGTAGAATATAAATATTCAGAATTAACAAATCCATCTGACTCTGCTACAATATATCCATTAACACATTGAGGAAACTCTAAATCTGTTGAACTTGTTTTTCCAATATCACACTTTGTTCCAAGACATTCATAAGAAATATCTGCAATAACCGGATTTAATTTTGTATCATAAGTATTTACCTTAACTAAAGTATTTTTAAATCTACACAACTCAGGACTTCCAAGTTCAACAGAACTAGCATCTAATGCTTCTCTAGGTTTATTTCCTTGCACTACAACTGCAACAGGAAATTGAAAAATTTCTTCTCCATCTTGAATCTGAATTAAAACAGGATATTTTACATTATAAACAAAGTGATAAGGAGCATAACAAAATCCCAAAATTCCGAGTCCAGGTTGATTTCCAACAGGACTTGCAATCATAACACTTTCTTCAGTTGGTACAACTTCAAAACTATTAGGCCAGTTTTTTGAATTTAAAAATCTAACATCTTCACTAACACCTAAATCTATAATAAAATATTTATTTTCTTCATTTCTTAAAGAATAACTTCCTCCTTTTGATTTTAAAGCAAGTGTATTTGCAACAATTGCATCTTGTAATTCATCGAAAACATCGTCGGCAATCCATGTTTTTGGAGAACAAGATAATTCAACTCCATCAACAGGAGCATAAAGTCTTAATGTATCAATAGCATAATTTTCTAAAAATAAAGTTTTTTGTTCGTTTTCATAAATTTTTCTTGCAGAATTATAAAGTTTACCTAATTTTGATTTAACAATTATTTTATGATTTTTAATTAATGCTGTATCATTTGCTTTTTCAATATTTAAATTCATATTTAAATTAACTTCTACATCATTATCATTAATATTAACTTTTGCCTTAGGTATTTCTTGAGTTATTTCAAATCCTTCATCATAATAACTATCAAATCTACATGTATTTATTTCATCCTCAATAAATTCTTCAAGTTGTTCTTCAATCTTGCTAATAGAAGGAATTTGTTCTTTTTGTATATTATTCCCACTTACATAATACCAATAAGGCACTGGGTTACCTAAAAAATCTAATTGATTAGAAAAAGGCATATATGATGAACCTGGTTCAAAATTTGGTAGAGTTATATAACCTGCTTGGCTTTCTATTACATCTATTCCAACGGATATATCTTCTTCTAAACAAGATAAAAAACTAGTATAAACAGATTCAATATTTGCAGGGATTCCACTAATTTTAATAGAATCTTTAAATGCAAAATAACCAACAGTTGCTCCAATAATAACTACTGCAATTATAATAAAAATTGTTACTTGTCCTCTTTTATCCCTCATAAGAAGATAATGAAAATTATATATATAAAGTTTGTTAAGAAGAAGGGCGGGATTTGTTTTTATTCCTAATTGCCCTAAAATGATTTATTCCTCCAAGAAGAATTAATACTCCTCCAAGAAGAATTATCCATTGATTGAAATTAGAGATTACTTCAGGTATTTTAATAAAATTAAATGAGGAATTAATAAAATAAATACCAAATACTAAATAGACTATAAACCAAAAAATTCCTCCTTTTTGCATATTAAATGTATTAAATCATTATATTTAAATATTTCTTCTTGTCATTTAAAATACTTGGTCCTGTGATCTAATGGCATGATACTTCTTTGACTTAGAAGAAATCGTAGGTTCGATTCCTACCAGGACCATTCAATTAACTTTAAAAACACATATTTTCTTTTCTAATTATGAAAATTCCAAAGATAACTAATAGATTCTGCCCGTATTGCAATAAAAAGACAGAACAAAAGATAAAACTAGTAGGAACTGGATTTATAAGAGGAACTCTCACTCGGGGGAGTCTCTCTAGAGCAAAAAAAAGGGGTTTAGGAATTGGAATAGGAAACAAGGGAAGATGGGGCTCAAGACCTGCAAATACAAAACATAAAAGAAAATCAAAAACAACTAAAAAAACAAATATCATGTATACATGTAAGACTTGCAAGAAATCTAAATATCAAAAAAAAGGTAAAAGGGCAGGGAAACAAATTCAAGAATAAAAACAATGAAAATTAAAATTTTCAAGCATTTAAACTTTCAAGAAAAAATGGAAAAAATTTAAACATGGCAATAGCAAAAAAAAGAAAAAAGTTTTTTGACGTGGAAATTCCAATAATTAATAAGGAAACACAATTACAAGCATATGAAATTAAGGAATTAGATAAAAGACTAATTAATTATGATTTAACAAGAATTTTAAGAGGAAAAAATGCATTGCTTAAATTAAAGGTTGAGATTACTGAAGACAAAGCAATTGCAAAACCAAAAGAGATGAAGTTACTTTCTTATTTTCTAAAAAGAATGGTTAGAAAAGGAACAAATTATGTTGAAGATTCATTTTCAACAGAATGCAAGGATGCAAAAATAAGAATGAAACCTTTTTTAATTACAAGAAGAAAAGTATCTCGTGCAGTTAGAAAAGCATTAAGGGAAAAAGCAAGGGAAGAATTAATAAATTATGTGAGAGATAAAAATACAGAAACATTATTTGAAGAATTATTAAAAGGCCAGATACAAAAAACATTAAGTTTAATATTGAAAAAAATCTATCCTCTTTCTCTTTGTGAGATTAGAATTTTTAAAGTTGAAAAAGAGTTAGAAAATAAAGTTGAAGAAAAAAAGAAAGAATAATTAATTATAAAACTCTTCTAGATTTAATTTTCCGTCCAGAATATCTCTTCTCTGTTGATAGGATAATCTTGGTGGGTAAAATCCATGCTTTTTCCAAATCTCTACTTTTATTAAATGACGAGGGTTTCTAAATCCTATTAATTCAAGAAATCTTTTTAATTTTTTCTTACCTGCAAGATCTATTTTATACCTTACACTTACTTTATTAGACCTTTTATCAAAGTACTCTTCTTTGTATATTTTTGGATCAAAATCAAACTCCATTAATAATTCTTTTAATTGTAATATAAAATTAATACTTTTCATTTTCAAAGAGATTAACGGCTTAGAGTGTTTTCCAAAATAGTCTTTCTTAAATGTCATAGAACCTTCAGTGTCAAAAATTCCTCTAAGAAATCCCTTCTTTGTATTTTCTTTGGAATTCAAAATCTTTTTTGGAACAAAATTTTCATCAACTTTACTTCCAGATTTAATTCCCTGATTTACAAAAAATGTTGCTATAGCTTTGGAATATAAATTTAAAACAAGTTCATCATTTCTTCTTGAAGAGATTGTAAATTGAGTGTTAAATAGATTATAAAATATTGGATTAATATGATTAGTATAATAAGCTTTATCTTCAGAAACACTTCCAGCAATATTTACCAGATACATTGTCGTTTGAAAATATTTTTTACCGCATTCTATATGACCATCTCCCAAAATTATTCCAATGATTTCTGCTAATTCTGGTGTGAGAGTATTTGGAAGTTTTATCTGTTTGCTAATATCACATCTGCTAAAATTGACATCTTGTTTATTTAATTTCATCTTTATTAAAAAGAATTTATTTTCTTCTTTCCTTGATTAATTTATCAATAATATCAGAAAATGTCTCTCCCTTTCTTCCAAACTCCACTAGTTTTTTATGAGTATTTTCCTTTATTTTAATAGTCTTTAATTTAGGTTCCATTACTAATAATTAGTAAATAGTGCTATTTAAATCTTTTTATCTTACAGAAAAAGTTTATAAATTAAATATATTACTTCTTATTATGCCTGTGTAGCTCAGTGATCAGAGCACGAGTTTTGTAAACTCGGGGTCGGGGGTTTGACTCCCTCCACAGGCTTATTAAAAATTATTATTCTCCATCTTTACCAATACCTTCTAAGTCTGCTTTAGCTACTTGTTCTATTTCATCCTCAACATCTTTCTCTTTAGATTTAGATTCTCTTTTTTCTAGTCTTTTAATTTTACCTTTTTGTTTATCTAATCTTCTTTTACTTGAATAAATCAATTTATTTTTTGTAATTGATCTAAATTTACTTTTAATCATACTAGAATATGTAAATAAATATATTAAAACTATGAAAACTACAATTATTCCAACTAACTGTATTAACCAAGAATCAATAGTAGAAATTAAACTAATAATCCAAAGAGAAATAATTTTAGGAATTCTTATTGAAGATATAAAAATAAAAAATACAACAAAAGAAATCCATTTAACATATTGGGAATATTTTTGATCAAGATATACTTCGAAAATACTAAAAAAATTAAAGGCTAAATGAAGTAATAAAATCCAAATTAAAAGTGAAAGAAAAAATGGCCATGAAAATGAAAAAGATAATCCTAAAACAATTTCAAAAAGAGGATTGAGAAAAGAAAAAACACTTTCTATTTTTATTAATACGGGTCCAATAAAACTACTTTCTAAAATTTTAGACCAACTCTGTTTTAAATATTCTGAACGTTTTTCTTCATCTGTTATTGTTTCCTCTAAATTCTCTATTTTATCAACAGTATCTTCTAGATTTGTTTCTAAATCTCCAGAAATAGTGTTATTCATAAATATAAAAAATAATAAAATAAATATTAGAATTTTCTGTTTCATAATCCAAAAAATAACTAATTACTTTTAAATATATCTTGATTTTAAGAATATAGTTATTCATTAAGTAGTGGTAACAATAGAAAGATTTAAATACTCTGCATACCTCTAAATATCATCTAAAACGAGGAAATAAAAATGAAATATTATCTTGAAACATTAAAAGACATGGAAACAATAAATCAAATAAATAAAGAAAAATGGAGAGGTAGACGCAACTCTGCAAAAAATCTAGTTAAATCATTATATAGTTATACACTAAAACCAATAAAAGATCATCTTGGATTTAAGGGAGTAGTTGGGGGAACTGCAGGATTTGTTCTTGCCGGACCTATTGGTGGAATTACTGGAGCAACCGCAGGGAAATACTCTAAAGAATTAGGTAAAATAACAAAAAAAGGGATAAATGGGGTATCTAAGGGAGTAAAGGGTATATCTAAAGGACTTAATACAGTTATTGAAACTATTACAGAATCAGGATTGTATGAAGAAATAGATTCAGATTCTAGTTTTCAAAGATCAAATGCAAATTATTCTGAATGCCCAAGAAAAGAAAATTTTCAAGACAAGAAATTAGATTATATAAAAGACCTTGCTAATTATTTTATTAGTAATCCTTTAAAGTTTATGGGAAATGGAATAACAAATACTGCTAAAAGAACAAATAATATCCTAGAAAATTCTAGAGAATATAAAAAACTTGAAAAAATAGCACAAAAAATCTCTATAAAAGAAGGAGAAGACATAACTCCAGGAATTATTTATGAAAGTATGCAAAAAGAAAAACAAAATAAGAAAGACATGAAAATCCTAAATAAATTACGAGAAGAACTATTATTTACAAAAATGTATAAAGATCAGAATAACTTAACAAGGGAACAGAAAAATGATTATAATCAAAAAGTAAGTGAACACAATTTTTTATGTTGGGATTTAGGAATAAGAAATCCCAAAGAATATTTTCCTAAAATTAAATATTAAATTAACTCATACCTTGAGAAATTGCTGACCCTTTTCTTGCTGCTGTTACTTTTTTTTCTAGTTTAGTTCTAATTCTAGTCTTTTTATAAGCCTCAATAAATGTGGGTAAAAATCCTATTTCAAAAGCAATAATAAACGACCTCCAAAATCCATGAAAATTAAAAACTTCTAGTGTTAATACTTGAACAACTCTATTTAATCCGGGAATTTGCATAATAACCGCAAAAATAATCGCAATCAAAGGGATTTTCCAAATTCTTCCTGCAACAAGTGCAAGCCACCTTGTTCTACTTTCTTTAATTTCATCTTCATCTTTTCCTACCATTACTTTCGGAGTAAATCCATCTTTAAGACCTCTAAACACTCTAATTACAAAATAAGTAATCCACATCCAAAATCCAGCAAGAAAACCAATACCAAAATATCCTACTGAAGAATTATCCAATTTAAATGCTCCTTTCAAAAATCCAATTGAATCTACCATAAATTTTTTTTCTTTTAATCCATTTATACTATCTGCAATCTTATTAACAATAGAATTTTCTTCTGCACTAACAAAAGAGATTAAAAAAATTAAAAATAAAACTGAAATAAAACCAGATATAAATAATTTTTTTGTAATAGATTTCATTTTATTTACGCAGAAGACATTGATCTTGCAATTTTAACACCTTCTTTTACTTCCATTATTTTTTTATAATATTTCATTCTTAATTTATATCTACTATATGCTTCTATTGCCCCAGGTAATAATCCAAGATAAAATGCAAGTATAATTGCTCTAAAAAACCAACTAACTCCTAAAGGCTCAAAAGTAATTGTTCTAATAAAAGTATTTAATAATGGAACTTGCATTAAAACAGCATACGCAACTCCTATAGGAATTATTTTCCAGGGATGTCCTCCTATAAAACTCAACCATCCTCTTTTTAATTTTCTCATATCAAATTTAGCCTGATTCTTAACTGATCCAGGAAGCTTAGGAGTTAAAAAACTTAGAACAGTTGTCCATCCAATAAATAAATATGAGAGCCATATAAAAAGACCCATTAATAAGCCCATTAAAAGATCTGGAATAAAATCATAAAAATTCTGATTAAATCCCAGTACATTTTCTAAAAAATCTGGAGAATTTTCTATCCACATAGATACTTTCTCTTTAGGATTATCTATGAATTCATTTGTTTGTTTAGCAATATTTGTAATTAATGGATTTTGGTTAGATTCAGAAGGAGCTACAATAAAAAAATAAAGAACTAAGGGAATTATTATTAAAATTAATATAAACAAAATTCCTGCTATTTTAATGTTAAACTCTCCTTTCTTATCCCTTACTAATCTCTTTTTCATCTTCAAATAAATAATATTTAATTTATATAATTATCACTAAGCATTAGACATTGCTTTTGATATCTCTTCTCCTGCTACTTTTTCCAGTTTTTGTTTATATAACCTATTTCTTCTTTTATACTTAAAGTATCTTTTAGCATATATAGGGCCAAAATATAAAACACTTCCAATAATTAATGACCTCCAAATAATATGAAGTCCTAAAATTTCCAAAGTTATTATTTGTAAAACTCTATTAAAAAAAGGAATTCCTCCTAAAATAATATAAGAAATAAAAAGAGGGAGGAATCTCTTAAGAAATACTGAGAACTTTTTATTAATAAAATCATATCCTTCAAGAGAATTCCTATAAAAGTTTAGAGTAAGGAAAAACCAAAATAAGAATATCCATATACTAACAATTCCAGCAAACAGAACATTATCCCAAAACTCTAAACTTAAAAAATATCCATAAAACCAAACAACCCCTTCTCCCTCAAAACTCTTAACTCCAATAATCCACATTACTTTATCACCAACAAACCCAAAGGTTGTACTAAAAAATCCAGAAACTTTACTAGTTAATGGCTTAGTTTTTTCTTTTACCCAACTCCAAGCACCACCCTTATCATTTGTATCCTTATTGTCTTTTACAAACAAATTTTTTATTTTTGTTAAAAAATTATCTTCTTCTACAGCAATAACCCCTCCAACATTGAAAACTGTTAAAACATAAAAAATTATTATAAAGAAAACAAAAAAATTCTTCTTATTCAACTCTTTTATCATTAATAAAACACTCAAAAAACCTTTAAATATATTATGAAAAATTATTTTGTTGCATCAGCATAAATATCTTGTCCTGCTTTTGCTCTTGCAGCCCTATCTTTTGCTTTATCAACATCTGCCTCTCTTTTTCCATGAGCAAGCCATAAAGTTACTGCATGATTTTTCCAGACAAAGATTATAAATATTACAATTGAAGAAATAAATAAAGTAAGTAGTATAAAAGACTCTGACCCTGCAGCAGAAGCCACCTCTTCGAAATTCTTACCATATAAAAATTTATAAATTGGTTCAACTAAAGGATTTGCACTAGCAGACCCTCTTAATCCTGCAAGATCTAATTTTAATAAAAGTAATAATCCTGTCTTAAAAAATAAATAAACAGAATAAATTAACCACATAATTTTCTGAGATAAAATACCGAAAGGATTAGATTTAGTTGCAACAATCATTGTAAAAAAAGTTAAAATAAGGATTGGTAAAAATAAAGTTAAAGTTAATCCAAGAGCAGTATAAGATTTCAATGTAGTTACAAGTTCGTCTGTAGTAATAAGAATAGTAGCTAATAAACCTACAACTATTGCTAAACCAAATCTAAGAGCTCCATTTTCTGGAAAATCTGCATAACCTAAAGCTGAATAAATCAGAATAATTACTAACATTAAAACTAACCATTTAATCGTAGCCCCATCAACACCTGTTCCTTCCCCTTCTTCAAAAACATTAATAAACTTTATTGCTTTATCTGCAAAATCTGAAAAAATATCTGCACTAACAACACTTGCATTAACAATAATAGAGAACATAAATAATGTTAAAAATAATAATGTTACACCCTTATTTTTCATATCTTAATTATGAAAAAATACTTTATAAATATTACTTTACTTAAGAGGATATAAGGATATTTTTTAAATACTATTTTCCTTAGATAAGAATGGTATTTGAAAATTTAGGTGATATTAGGAATATTATAGATTATTCTCAAGATGAATTTCTTTTTATAAAATTTTTAATATTGATTATCGTTTTTATATTAGTTTATATTTCACTAAATAGAGTATTTTCAACAAATAATAAAGGTATTAACATTATAATGAGTCTAGCTATTTCAATAATAGCCGTATTTTATTTACAAGAAGAATTAATCTCCAAATATATACTGCTTCCCTATGCTTCACTTGGTTTGTTATTTATAATAGGTCTTCCTTTTTTTATTCTATTACTTATAACTCACAAATCTCAAATGAGTGAAATAGGTAGAAAAGGATTATGGGTAATTTTTGGAGGAATATTTCTATTTACATGGTACAATAATTATAATGATTTATCTGAAATTGAAAACAAGATGATGATTGGTGTAATGGCACTAGTTGCTTTAATGATTTGGGCAGATAGACAGATACATAAACTTTTCATAAAAAAATATAAATCAAACTAAATTTTAAATATTTAGAAATTAATAAAAATTATGAAGACATACATATATCTTCATTCACAAGCCATATACAATTACTTTCAGCATCGCATAAATCTTCATTATTAATAGTATCGCAAGGTTT